>CEOQ01294064.1_pt1 | contig 21336 bp, 24 predicted proteins | sample 361351 | NCBI WGS metagenome assembly CEOQ01 (sample SAMEA2619907, study PRJEB7988) | marine metagenome | biome: marine biome (ENVO:00000447); feature: deep chlorophyll maximum layer (ENVO:xxxxxxxx); material: "saline water (ENVO:00002010), including plankton (ENVO:xxxxxxxx)" | depth 60 m | reverse complement strand
CTCGGATTAAAAGTCCGATGCTCTACCAACTGAGCTACGGGCCCAAAATAACCACACAATATTAAAGTATGCACCAAGCAACTTCAAGGAAAAATTATATTACATTATTCATAGTATCAATAATTACATTTCCTAAGCAATCATTTTACTAAACCAAAAGAATTTGGCGGCCAATATCTCAACCAAGCTTTACCAGTAATATTCTCTACTGGTAATTTGCCCCAAAATCTAGAATCGTAGCTAGAAATACGATTATCTCCTAAAACATATATTTCATCATCCAGTACATCAATTTTATCAAAAAACATACTGTCCTTGTTTTTCACATATTTCTCAATTATAAGATTTCCGTTTAAATAAACATCACCTCGTTTAATTTCAATAGTATCTCCTGGTAATCCAATTACTCTTTTAATTAAATTTTTTTGATCAACAGGAGATTGAAACACTATTAGATCACCATAAGATGGTGGACCCAAAACAAAAGAATATTTACCACCAATTTGAGTGTCAAAAACATCACCAAAATCTCCAAAGTTTGAAACATCTAATCTGGAATATGCTAAACCATTAACGAACAAATATTGCCCCGGCTCGAATCCGGGATGCATACTATTACCTTGAACCCGATAATTTTTTACACTAAATTGTAGAAGTAGAAAAACAAATAAGGCTAAAATTAAAGTCTCAAGTATTTCTCTTATTAAGATTCTCATATTATACTTACACTATGCAGAGGCAAATAACTATTATATTATACTCAAAGATACGTTGCTAAATAGTATCATTAATTACAAAAAAGAGTTTAGGAAATAAAATTGCATAAATATCAATTCATCAAAATTATATGTTTCTTAACCATATTTGTTTTAATAGGCTGTACTCAAACTCGAACACCCGAATTAGGAGGACAAACAGCTCAAAATGTTACCCCTAACCTTTCTTCTGCGCCTCTTAAAACAGAATTCACACTCCCTGAACAATCTTTAAATAGTAACCAAAATGGTATATGGGTTACCGGTAGAGGTGAAATTTCTGCAAAACCAGATTTAGCAATAATTTCTGCAGGAGTAGAAGTAACTAATCCATGCATTGAAAGGCCTGTAAAAACTTGCTATTCACAACCAGCACTAGTGACCGCAAAATTAGGCATGGAAGAAATCAACAAAGTCATAAAAGCTAAGGGGATTCAAGAAAAAGATATTTCAACCACAAGATTTAATGTACAAGCTAAATATGCGTGGGATGATAAAATCAGAGCCCAAGTATTGGTAGGCTATACAGTAACAAATATTATCTCAATAAAATTGAGAGATTTAGATTTAATAGGGGAATTAATTGACGAAATTATAGCTGTAGAAGCAAAAATTAAACCTAAAACTAATCAAGAAGAAATTACTACAAAAATAAATAGCGTTAATTTCACTGTAGACAATACTGAACAATATGAAAAAACTCTGATTTCTAAGGCAATAGAAGATGCAATAAATAAGGCAAATCTATATGCTGAGTTTTCAAAAGTAAAATTAGGTAATTTAATATATCTTTCTGAAGGTAGTCAGATACAGCCACGTCCTCAACAAGAAATTGGCCTAAAATCTATGGCTTTTGCTGAAAGTAGTTCAACTCCCATAAATATTGGAGAATTTAATTTGCAAATTTCAGTCTATGCTGGATTTAAAATTAACAAATAAAAATACAGATTGCAGACTCGTTGCAGCACTGCTACAATCTAAATCATAAATCAAAACATATATTAAATAATTTATAGGGTATGAAATGGTTCTGAGCGACAAATCAATTAAAGAAGAATTAGCTAACGGTAGAATTAAAATTGATCCACTAGGAGAATCTTGTATTCAACCAGCTAGTGTAGACGTACATCTTGACAATGAAATACTTGTATTTCGAAATTCTGTTCGTCCATATGTCGACATCAAACAAAACATGGATGATTTAACTGAAATTATCACAATCAAAGATGATAAACCTTTCATTCTTCATCCGGGAGAATTTGTTCTAGGTAGCACATTAGAAAATATCGGATTACCAGGAGACCTAGTTGCTCGACTTGAAGGTAAAAGTTCATTGGGTAGGATTGGGTTATTAATACATTCAACAGCTGGTTATGTAGATCCAGGATGGCAAGGCCATTTAACTTTAGAGTTAAGCAATGTTTCCAATTTACCTATCACACTTTATTATGGAATGAAAATTGGACAACTATCCTATGTAAGATTAACAACACCAGCAGATAACCTTTATGGATCTAAAAAACTTGGCTCCAAGTATCAAGGTCAAACTTCACCTCAAGCAAGCTTAATTTATAAAGATTTTAATAAAAAAGTTTGACGGTAAGTAATATGAATTACATGAGCCGCGCTATCAGCTTATCAAAAAAAGCTCTAGGTTCAGTAAGCCCAAATCCTGCTGTAGGCGCTTTAGTAGTAAATAACGACAAAATTGTAGGCGAAGGTTGGACTCAACCACCTGGACAAAACCATGCAGAAATAATGGCTATTGAACAAGCTGGAGAACTAGCAAAAGGTGCTTCATTATATACTACTTTAGAACCCTGTAATTACCATGGCAGGACTCCGCCATGTGTAGAAAAAATTATAAAATCTCAAATTAAAAAAGTTCATATATCAATCTTAGATCCAAACAAAAATGTTTACGGACAAGGAATAAAAAAACTTCAAGAACAAGGGATAGAAACTGAACTTGGGGAGTTATCAGAAAAAGTAACAATGAATCTTGAAGGATATTTAAAATTTGTGACAAAAAAATCGCCATTTATCACAGCAAAATTTGCAATGAGTTTAGATGGCAAAATCGCCACAAAAACTGGTGACTCAAAATGGATTTCTGGAGACAAATCCAGAAGATTTGTACATGAACTCAGATCTGCTTCTGATGCAATAATAATAGGTGTAAACACCGTGATTAAAGACAATCCAAAATTAACGGCAAGAAATAAATCTGAAAGGCCAATATCTAATCAACCTCTAAGAATCATTTTAGACACAAATTTAAGAACACCATTAAATTCAATTATCCTAAAACAACCCGGGACTACAATTATAGCTACAAATAGTAGTGATGATTCACGATTTTCAAATTTCCCAAACGTAAAGATTTGGAAAATTCCTAAATACAATTCTCATATTAGTATCCCCGATTTATTAGCTACCCTATATAATAAAGGAATATCTAATGTGTTAATTGAATCCGGAGGAACTCTTTTGGGCACATTATTTGATCAAAAATTAATTGACAAAGTTATAGCTTTTATATCTCCAAAAATTATTGGTGGAGAAAATACAAATTCTCCAGTAATCGGAACAGGAATTGAATCTATAAATGATTCGATCAAAATCCATAACTCAAAATGGAGAAAATTTGGTGATGATATGGCAATGATAGGATACTGTAATAAATTTTAGGCAAAAATATATATGTTCACTGGAATTGTTCAAGAAACTGGTAAAATTACAAAAATAGAAGAAGACACTTACACAGTAACTACTGATTTAAATCTTCAAAACTTAGAAATAGGTGGTAGTATTGCGCTAAATGGAGCATGCTTAACAATAATATCTATTGAAACCAATGCATTTTCAATTCAAGTTACTCCAGAAACTTTAAAAAGAACAAATATTAAATATTTAAAATTGAAAGACACAGTTAATTTAGAGTTACCTTTAATTCTCAATTCAGGATTAGATGGCCATATGGTTCAAGGACATATAGATGATACTGGATCTATCACTCAAATAACTCCTCATGAAAACTCAATTTATATAACTATCCAAACTAACCGAGAATTAATGCGTTATATATGTGAGAAGGGGTATGTTGCTGTGGACGGAGTAAGCTTAACAATTGTAAACTGTACGGATGACGAATTTACAGTTTCAATAATTCCTCATACTAAAAAAAATACAGTTTTTTCTATCAATAAAATTGGAGACATAGTAAATATCGAAGTCGATATAATATCAAAATATGTAGAAAAACTTCTGAATAAAAGGACTTAAATAGAAATATATGCCAACAACAGATATAAATACAGCAATTGAAGATATCAAGCAGGGTAAAATGGTCATTGTAGTAGATGATGCTGATAGAGAAAATGAAGGTGATCTTGTTATGGCTGCTGACAAAGTAACTCCTGATGCTATCAATTTTATGGTTACATATGGTAGAGGTCTAGTATGTGTTCCGATGGAAGCAAAAAGATTAAAAGAACTACAATTACCCTTAATGGTTCAAGATAATACTTCTAGACTTTCCACAGCATTTACAGTTTCAGTTGACGCGTTGAGCGACACAAGCACTGGAATATCTGCAAAAGATAGATCTAAAACCATTAAAACACTTGTCTCTAAAAAAACAAAACCAGATGATCTTGGAAAACCAGGACATATTTTCCCTCTAAAATATGCAGATGGTGGTGTTTTAGCCCGGGCTGGCCATACTGAAGCTTCTGTAGATTTAGCAAGATTAGCAGGCTGTTTTCCTGCGGGAGTACTATGTGAAGTATTGTCCGAAAATGGAGAAGCTGCTCAAATGCCTGAATTAGAACAAATATCTAAAACTCATAACATAGGAATAATTTCTGTTTCAGATATTATTAGTCATCGAAAAAAAACTGAAAAACTTATTCAACGAGTTGCTGAAGCGAAACTACCTACAAAATTCGGAAATTTTGAGGCAATTTCTTATCAAAGCATTGTAGATAAAGATGAACATGTCGCTTTAGTTATGGGTAATATAATCCCAGAAGAACCGACATTAGTAAGAGTTCACAGTGAATGTTTAACCTCAGACGTATTTCATAGTTTAAGATGCGATTGTGGAGACCAATTATCAAAAGCACTTCATGCAATTTCCGCTGCTGGTAAAGGTGTTTTCATTTACATGCGTCAGGAAGGCAGAGGTATAGGAATTCACAATAAATTAAAAGCTTATCATTTACAAGATGGAGGTTTAGATACCGTAGAAGCTAATGTCAGTTTAGGATTTGCCCCTGATATTCGACATTATGGTATTGGTGCTCAAATTTTGGAAGACCTAAATGTAGGGAAAATGAAAATACTTACAAATAATCCACGGAAAATAGCTGGATTAAAAGGATTTGAAAAACTTGAAATTGTTGAAAGAATACCACTAATCACACAAACAACTGAATCAAATAAAAATTACCTCAAAACAAAAAAAGAAAAACTCGGACATATATTGGATTAAATTTGAAAAAAAACAAAGTTCAAAAAAATGTTAAATTTGGAATTGTAGTCTCAGAGTTTAACAAAAATATTACTGACAGATTACTTGAAGGTGCTAAAACAGCATTCAAACAAGAAGATATTGATACATCCGAAATAAAAATTATTTATGTACCTGGTTCATTTGAGATTCCAATTGCAGCTCAAAAATTAGCTCAATCAGAACCTGTAGAAGCTATAATTTGCCTCGGAGCCATTATAAAAGGTGAAACAGACCACTACCATTATATTTCAAATAGTACTTCAATAGCTTTGGCTGAACTAAACTTAAAATTAAATATTCCCGTAACATTTGGAATTTTAACTACTGACACTGTTAAGCAAGCATTTGAGAGATCTGGGGGAATTGATGGTAGCACTATAAATAAAAAATTAAACACTGATAAACTATCATCAACAAAAAACAAAGGCAACGCAGGTTTCAATGCAGCTATCACCGCTATGAAAATGTCAAAACTTCTGCAAACCTTAGATTCTTCAAATTACTCTAAGCAGAGCCAATTACCCATTTAACTCCGTTAAGAACAATTTTCTGAAATTCTGAATTCTTAAAACTTTCTCCATCATGCCCCAATAATGTGACAAAAACCCTGCCCTTACCGTAGTTGCGTGTCCATCCTAGAGGAAAATCACCTCCGGGCATAAAAACTTCTTTATTTCTCCATTCATAAGTTCCATCTTGTGAGGAAGCATACATAAACACATCATTCCCGTCTTGATAATTTATTCCCATATAAAGTTCATCGTCTGTAATAAAGTCAGTAACATCAATTACACAAGGATGATTTGGTTGAGAAATTCTTACTCCTACTTTTCCATATGGCGGATGAAAACTGTCTTTGAGATCCCAACCACCGCCTGTAATTTCAACATATTCTTTCCATGAAGCTGGAATACAACCTGAAATATGTATACATACAAAACCTTTACCTCTACGAATAAAATCCTTCATGCCCATAATTTCTTGACTAGACAAAGCAGTTTCATTAGCCCTTTGTGTATTAAAAACTAATGCATCAAATTGTTCCATTTTAATTTCATCGGATAATATTGATGAATCCCATGAAGTCGTAACAGAATGCCCTGCATCTAAAAGAAATTTTTCTAAAACAGGTGTAGATTCTTCATATGGATGATTCCCTCCGGAAATAACGAGTAATTTCATTGTAACCTCATATTTTTTAGTTAGGAATCAAAGGCAATAATAAAGACATCAAAACCAATATCATAAGTATAGCTGTCAAAATTTCTTTGATTCTCATAATTGTAAAACTCTCGATAATAATCCCCTGTATAAATTGCAAGAATTATATAAGATGATTACTCCTATTTCAATCAAGAGTAAAATAATGTTATACTCCAACCCAACATGACAAATAAAACAAACATATATGATGAATCGATAGTAATTGATGGGCTAAACGTTAGTAACTGGGAAAGCCCAGCCGTTTTTGACAGTTTAAATAATGGAAACGTAACTGCTATCAATGCAACTATAGCAGTTTGGGAACATTTCACTGAAACTATGGATAATATTTCCAAATGGTTACATCGTTTCCGTAACAAATCGGATTTAATCACACAAATAAAAAATGTCCAAGATATTTTTGATGCAAAAAAAAATAATAAAACAGGTGTTATATTTGGCTGGCAAAATGCATCTCCTATAGAAAATGATCTAGATAGACTAGAACTTTTTTATAATCTTGGAGTAAGAATTATTCAAGTAACATACAACGAAAGAAATCTATTAGGAAATGGTTGCTGGGAAAGAAATGATGATGGATTAAGTAATTTTGGTAAAGACGCTATTAAAGAAATGAACAGACTCGGAATTTTAATTGACCTTTCTCATGTTGGAGATAAAACTACTATAGACTCAGTTGCATTATCAGATAGTCCAGTTGCCTGTACTCACGCAAATGCACGTTCTTTCTTTAATTCACCTAGAAATAAAACTGATGATGCCTTAAAGCTGATTGCTGAAAAAGGTGGTGTTATTGGTGTAACCGCATGGCCATCTTTTTTGAGAAAAGGTTGGGATTCAACTATAGAAGATTTTGGAGATGCAATAGAAGATATGGTTGAACGTGTTGGAATAAATCATGTTGCGATAGGAACAGACTACACACAAGACCAACCAAGTGAATGGTTCGATACTGCTACATCTCAACAAGGAACTAAACCGTCAGATCTCCGACTCCAAATACCCGAAAATCCATGCCACCCAAAAGGCTTAGAAACTCCTGATAAAATGTCAAACATCTCAATGGAACTTTCAAAAAGAGGATTCACAGAAAATCATATAGAAAAAATTTTAGGCGGAAATTGGCTTAATCTTATGAAAAATGTTTGGAAATAAAATAGCCTGCATACAGCAATCATTGTATGTATATGTAAGTCCTAATACAATAAATATATATTAATCACACAAAAATATAACATGACGAATTCAGCTACAAATCAATATAACGTTCTAGAAAATTATGTCAACTTACAAATCCCAAAGTTGAAAACAATCAGCCAAGCTGATTTAAATTCAATGTTTGAAGGATTCGAAACAAAAAATTTAGTCAAAAATTCAAAAATTTCAGAAACTGAATTAATTGAAACTTTTCGACTATCAATGATTACAGAATCTTTAACAGAACAATATGCTGATACTTTCGTAAAAGGTGCATTAGACTTTGAAGCAACTTGGCTAAGTAATTACATTCAAAATTTTTGGGTGCCAGATGAATTAGGCCACATGGACCCATTTAAAAATGTTTTGCTCGACCTAGGATACAACGAATCTGAACTGGAACAACAAATCAAAGATGCTAAAGAACAAACAGATTATTTAAAATCACATTCCAGTGATATTTCCCCCATTGCATTAACAACATACGGGATGGTTCAAGAATGTGTTACAGATTTTTGGTATGAGTTACAGTTAGAATTCTTCCCAATAAGATCAGGGACTAGAAAAGCAATAAGTAAAATTAAAGGTAGAGAAGCTTTACATACAGTACAATTCAGAGACTTAACCTGTATTCAATTAGAAAAAGATCCTACTTTATTACTAACTATCTTAGAAACAATTACAAAATTCCAAATGCCTGGTAATCACATCAATATAGTCAAAGATATAGAAAAAAAATCCAAATCATTAATTCCTAAAATGAACGGTGAAGTAATAGAATTAGTCCGTAGAATCATCCAACACACTCAAATTGTACTTCAAGACACTGAAAAAATTGGGAAACTTTTTGCTCTATATGGATCAAAACAAGATAAACAATTGATCAAATACATACCTAATAACACTTTGTTCGGACTATTTAATTTTGTTGATTCAGGACATGGTTTAATTGGGGAAATAATTCTCGAAAAAATTGGGCTGTATGCAAATGAATTTGAATCATTAGATTCAAATACTCAAAGATGGAAATTTAAAATCAAAAAAATAATCAAAAAATGGATCAATGATCAATTTGAAATTGAAGAAATTTTTAAATAAATTTTTACTCAAAAAAAGTAAATCCTGTGACTAAACAAAAACAATCAATCTCTGAAATGCTAGGTAAACAACTCTCACCTTTAATACTTAGGCAATTCAAAAAAATACCTCTAAGCATCAAATTACCCTCAGGAGACATTATTAATCCCAAACAAAAACAAACGACTATAAATATAGATAAATGGTCAACTTTTACAGACATATTATTGGGTTATGATTTAGGCTTAGCAAAATCATTTATCGAAACAAAATGGAACTGTAACGATTTAACTGAAGTTTTCAAAGCATTCTTGATTAGTAATACTTCGAAAAACAAAAATCCTGTTTTTAATTATGCTCCTGAAAAATTTTTCTCACGAATCATACATAAATTCAAATCATTCAATATTAAATCTAATGCCAAAAAAAATATCAGATCTCACTATGATTTAAACAATGAATTCTTCAAACTTTTTTTAGACAATTCAATGACATATTCATCAGCATATTTTAATGATCCAAAACTCACATTAGAAAATGCACAATACTTTAAAATTGACAACCTATTCAATAAAAGCGGCCTAAAGCCTGGTGAGCATATTTTAGATATAGGTTGTGGATGGGGCTCATTAATCCTTAGAGCTGCAAAAAAATTTAACTGTACTGGCATTGCAGTTACATTGTCTAAAAATCAATATGATTTTACTAAAAATAAAATTAAAGAACTAAAATTAACTAATCAAGTAGATGTGGTCCTAGACGATTACAGAAACATTAAAGGCTCGTTCGATAAAATTTTTTCAGTTGAAATGTTAGAGGCTGTTGGGCATTCTGGGCTAAAAGATTTTTTCAAACATACGAATAAAATTTTAAAACAAAATGGAAGTCTAGGCTTACAAGTCATTACTGTACCTAATGATAGATATGATGAATATAGAAAAAATTGCGACTTCATACAAAAATACATTTTTCCTGGTGGGCTATTGCTCTCACATGAACACATCTTAGACACAATGAAAAAAAATAGCGATCTTGCAGAAAAATCATTCATCTCAATTGGCGAACATTATGTTAAAACTCTACAAATATGGAGAGAAAATTTTCAAAATAATATTAATGAAATTCACCAAATTGGATTCCCTGAACCATTCATAAAGAAATTTCTGTATTACTTTAGTTATTGTGAAGCTGCTTTTGAGACAAAACATATCGACAATTTACAAATATTCATACAGAAAAAATAAATTATGTGGTACGAATTCTTTATAGATCATTCATTAATTCCAAGAAATATACTCATTAAATTCATTCAATATTTCCTCAAACGTCATTTAGCTAAATTTTCAAATAATAAAAAAGATATATTAAAAATACAAAAAAATTTCAGTTTAAAACATTCAAAAGGGCAATTAGCTAAATCTACAAAAGATGCTAATAAACAACATTATGAATTCCCAATATATTTCTTCAAAACTGTTTTAGGTACAAATTTAAAATACAGTGGATCGTATTGGCCAAATAACTCATCAGATTTAAATGAAGCAGAAATTACATCTTTAAATAACTACTTGGAGCGTGCTCAAATTAAATCTGGCGAGTCAATTTTAGAATTAGGATGTGGCTGGGGTTCTTTGTCTATACATTTAGCTTCAAAATTCCCAAAAAACAAATTGATTGCTGTAACTAATTCAATAGATCAATTCCGACACATAAAAAAAGTTGGAGAAAATAAAAATTTAAATAATTTAGAAGTTATTCATTCTGATATAAACAATTTTGATCCTAAGATCAAATTCGATAAAATTATTTCGATTGAAATGTTTGAACACATGTATAATATTTCCAAACTTCTAAAACTTACACACTCATGGCTAAACCAAAACGGTAAACTTTTTTTTCAAGTATTTAGCCATAAATCTTATCCGCAAGATTTCGACAATATTAAATCATCTTGGATGTCAAAATATTTTTTCACCAACGGAATGATGCCTTATGATGGATTTTACAAAGATATTAATTCCGACTTTGTCTTAACAGATTCATGGACAGAAAATGGAACCCACTATTCAAAAACTCTGTATGCTTGGTTGAACAAACTTGATAAAAATTCAGAAGAGATTTCTTACTCACTGGCAAGCCAATACAAAACAAAAGACATTAAAAAATTTATTAATCGATGGAAATTATTCTTTATAATTTGCGCTGAGTTATTCGGTTACAAAAATGGTACTGAATGGCGTATAAAACAATATTTATTCACAAAAGAATCAAAAAATAAATCATGAATATTGCTATCGTGGGCGCAGGAATTTCTGGCATTTCAGCAGCTTATAATTTACAAAAAACATCTCATGTGACCTTAATTGAACAAAATGAAAAATTAGGTGGCCATTCAAATACAATATCTGTAAAAGACAATGATTCTAGGAATTTGGACATAGATACAGGCTTCATAGTTATGAACAAAAAAAATTATCCAAATTTTTCACAATTTTTAAAAAATCTTAACGTACCTTTAATCAAATCTGACATGTCATTTTCTTATAATAACAAAAACACAAATATTCAATATGCTGGAACTTTAAAAGGACTAATCCCAACCTTTCAAAAAATATTTTCACCTAACCACTATAAATTACTTTATCTAATTATTAAGTATTCAAAAATACTAGAAAGGGATTTCCAATCTGGCAAATTAAATAACTCTAATTTAACAATTGAAGAATATTTGAGAAAAATAAAGTGTCCAAAATTTATAATGAATAATTATTTTTTCCCTATTGCAGGAGCTATATGGTCTTCAACTCAAGGAGAAATTAAAAAATATCCCGTAACTTCCTATATAAAATTTTTTCATAACCATGGACTATTACGTATTACTAAAAGAGAACAATGGTACACAATTAAAGGTGGTAGCAAACAATATATATCTCAATTTGAAAAAGAATTTCAAGGTACCATACAAAAAAACACAAAAATAATTAATGTTACCGAAAAAAATAATAAAATTTTACTTAAAGGAGAAAATAATTATTTTCAAGAATTTGATTCAGTTATTATTGCATCTCACGCAGATGAAGGATTATCTATGCTAAATTCACCATCAGAAAAACATCAAAAAATTTTATCCTCATTTAAATACTCCAAAAATCGAATTGTCTTACATACAGATTCAAATGTATTATCAAAAAACAAGAATATTTGGGCTTCTTGGAATTTTATTAGATCTGAAAAAGCTACTGATCAAGCGCAAGAATCTGTGCATTATTATATGAATCGTCTACAAAGAATTGAATCAAAAAACAAATATATAGTTTCTGTTAACCCATTTGATTCTTTAAAAAAAGAAAATATAATTTATCAAACCCAATATACTCACCCAATATTCAATAAAGATGCAATTCAAATGCAAAATGAACTCTTCAGTTTAAATAAGCAATCTAAAATACTTTTCTGCGGCTCATATTTTGGATTTGGGTTCCATGAAGATGGATATTTATCTGGTCTAAATGTATCTAAAGAAATATTAGCTAGATTTTAATATGTCTATCTCAAACGGTATTTATATAGGTAAACTCAAACATAATAGGTTTATACCAAAATTACATAGCTTTAATTACAAACATGTTATGATAGCTATCGATATCGACACCGAACAAAATTCATCCTTCATTTTTGGATTAAATAAATTTAGAGTGTTATCTATTAACGCAAAAAATCATCTTGGGGGAAAACATTCGAATTTTAGAGCTGCTGTAAATCAACTTTTAGAAACGCATCCAAAATACAATAAAAAAAACCCAATGATCATTTTAACTACACCTAGTGTTTTGGGACATGTATTTAATCCTGCATCATTTTTTTTTCAATTAAATGAAGAAAGAACCGAACTCGATCTAGTAATAGTTGAAGTTAATAATACTTTTGGTGAAGCTCACACGTACGTTTTAGATAAACAAAAATCAAATACAAAAGTACCCACATATTTTAATAAGAAAGAATTCCATGTCTCTCCATTCGCTGATATGACAGGAGATTATACATTCAAATTCGAATTTAACGAAAATGATATAAAAATTTCAATCAATCTGATGAAAAATGATACCCCCGTTATTACAGCTAATTTCGAAGGTGTGAAAAATAATTTCACTCATGGAAACTTATTTAAATCTTTACTCCGTATAATTACAATCGCTTATCTAAGCGAAATGAGAATTTTGAGTCAAGCATTCCGGTTAATGGTCAGGAAAAAACTACAATTTTATCCAAAACCTAAACCTGAAAATATAAATACATATAAATCTAGCGCTCCGTCTTATATTAATGAAATGAAATTTATAAAATGGGTAAAAAAATTTAAAAAATAACTAGATTAATATTTACTAAAAATCATTCTGTTTTTTTATGTATATTGATTTTTTAATAAAATAATAAATATTTTTATCGTTAATAACCAAAAAGTACAATATTTAATGCAAAATCTGATTATAATATTCTAAATTATTACAAATTCAATCAATTCAAATTAAAAATATTGCGAGAAAAAAATGATAAAAAATATATTAATATTATCAATATTAACCACATTGATTTTTGCTGCTTGTAGTACATCAGATTCTTCTGGTAGCGCCAGTTCAAGTGGCACTTCAATCCAAGGTAAGACGGGTACTTTTCAAGAACCAAAAATTTATATAAATAAACTAATCACAGGGGATGGAAACGCAGCCGGTAGCGCCAGTGAAGCGCAAAGTAAATGTGATGATACTGTTTCTCATTGTATACGAAAAAAAGTTCCTCATAGTATATGGACAACAATGACAGAATCCGTTAGAGCTTACAACACTGAATCACAACGTAAAGAACCTTTCTGCGAAATTAATGAACACAAAGAAGGACCTGGAACTCCTGTTGAAATTGGAACGAAAGTAGAAGTTATTGGAGGGCCAACAAATGACTGCAAACACACTATGCTCATGAGGCCTGGTAGTCCCTTAAGTAAACTCCCTGCAGCTTTGGTTAAAATAAAAATTCTTGAAGGTGAAAATAAAGGCTTGGAAGGTTGGACTTGGTCTAATGCAATTGCAGTTGATGGGCAATAACATTAATTACTCACCTCTAATTAATAAAATTTGAAAATAAAAAACACAGGAGGTAAACATGGGTAATAAAATACAATTAACACTGATTATAGTTGTTACAATTCTTGTGATGACACAAATATATACTGCTATAGAACTAATCAGATTAAATTCCGCAAATAGTCACGTCACGAAAGATTGCTACAAACATAAACAACATAATTCCTCTTGGGGCCAAAAAAAATATGGTGGAAAAATGATGTTTGGTCAAAAAATGAAATCTCAAAAAATGATGTTCGATCAAAAAATGAAATCTCAAAAAATGATGTTCGATCAAAAAATGAAATCTCAAAAAAATCACTCTTCGGATGTGAAAAAATAATTTCGCAAAATTTGATTTAACCAAAATATGAAAAGTATTTTCTTAACATTTACAAATATAGTATTGCCACTTTTTTATTTATTAATAGCTTTTGGAATGTTTAATGAAACAAATAAAGCTTTAAAAGGGCACACTTATCAAAAAATTATTAGAAATATTGTAGCGATAGGATTTATCATTCCAATACCTTTTATAATTTATTATTTTTGGGCCCTGCAAATATAAAAATAAATTTGAAATTTTCCAAGATAAATATGATACATCCAAAAAAAATATGGTGGAAAATCATTAAAATTCTTGGCAGAATCCATTTAGTTATTTCATATATAATCTTTGCTTTTGCAATCTTAATATGGGTAGAATTTCTGAATTAAAATACCTGACAACTTTTCTATAATAAATTTCTACCTGCAAAACCTGTATTTATCTCATGCCAATATTTAATTTCATTTTCTCCTACATGCCAACATAAATATACTTCTCTGTTTTCGTACATATAAGGGAAATCTACTAGGCCCTGTTGAAGATTTTTTACTAAAATACCACGTTGATGAATAAGTTCTATTTTTTCATTTACCTCAGAAAATATTCTATTTAATTCACTTGACATAAATGTGATTCTATCAACCACCACATCATCCAGACCATTAGATACCACCGGATTTTGCAACTGTTCTATGCTATCATTTAACTCGTCTGATTGTTGAAGTAATGGATTTAAATAATTAAAAATCTCCTTAAGCCAACTCACAAGCTCTTGAGCTTCTTCTAAAGAAAAATAACGTGCCATAATTTATAACCAAAAACATTAAAGCCCCAGAAGTAACATCTGGAGCTTTAAATGTTAGAACAAGGATTTTAAAAAATTAACTATCGGACCTCAATGTGAAAACACCAATTAAAATAGTGCCCAACAAAAATAAACTCCAACCCACCCATTGTAAAGTGATAGAAATATCGCCACTTAAAAATATAGCAAGAATCAATGCGATTGATGAAATAACTGCAAGAATACTAGTTGAAACATTTAAATTCTTTTCAACAAATATTCCTACACCTAACAAAATCATCGAAACACCCAATATAAGTGAAGATGCTGCACCTCCTGCATTCGTAATTCCCTGAAGTGTTGCTGCTTCTTGAATTGAACCAGCTTCAGTTGAACCATATTCAAGTCCAAGTGCTGTTACCATTCCAGCAAGAACTGCCATAAAAAGTATCATTGAAATATTTGTATAAGAAGATCCTGCACCACCTCCCATTGCCATTCCTCTTGACAACATCACCATTCCTGTTAATACTACAATCATTCCACCATATCCCATTAATATTGCAATTTTTGCAGTAGCACCACCATCTAAGAGTTTTTGAGCTAACTCAACAGAAGTATCATCTGGACCACCAGGATATAAACCCATCCAACCTATAGCAGAACAAATTGCTCCAATAATTAGCATTGATCCGATCTGAATTTTTGAACCCATAATACACCCCTTTCAAAAAGTAATATATGATTCAAATACATTACAAAGAAGCTTAATTTATGTCAATTATGCACAAGTTCTATATTTAAGAAATACAAAAAAACAATTTAAGATAAAAATTTTATTTCAAATTCATCCATAGAAAACTTACCTGAAACCTCTTCCTCAAAACCTACAAAAGAAAAACCATAACTTTCACAATTTCTTAAATCTTCTATTAAAGAAGAGGATCTATTTCTAGAATTCCAACTATTATGCCAATCAGATTCGTTTGAAGAAATATCAATTTTTTGAGGTGTCTTTGCCCATTCACTTTCGGAAATTTCTAATGGGTTTGCAATATTGTGCCATCTTGATCCATTACCAAGGATCCAAAAATAACATTTTGCATTAAATAAATTTAAATCATCTCCTCTAAGATAAACTGAAACAGAAGCATTCTCTAAATTAATAGAATCTTCATTTATCCAACTCCTATAAAAAATAAATGGCAAAATAGACATCGGAACTTCAGGAGTATCTGCACTCCATCTTGTTTGGTCTACCCATATATATCCAGAATTATTTACTCCACCAGTTTTTACGTGAGTAGGTAAAATGAAAATATTATTTTTCCCTGCTACTATACTGGCATGATAATCATAAGAACACCATGAGTCTGGTCCTTTATCAAATGTATTTCTCATAAATTACTCCCGATTTTATTAACTATTTTACATGCTACTTTATACCATAAGATCCATCTGGAATATTAATTGGCAATTTAAAATCCATATCATTTAAAAGTTTACTTATCATAACATCTTTATCTCTTAGATCATCGGCCGTACAAATATTCCACTCATGGGAACTATCCTGACATTTATCAGTTAATTTTGGATCCAAAGCACCAATATTTGCCATTAATGCCCAATAAATATATTCAGATGCCTGACACGAATATACACATGAACTATCGTAATATTTATACCAAGCTTGATCAGGATATTTATAAGGTATAATTTCAAAATAACCTCCTCTAGCAACATCCATAGCATCAGTTAAAAATGAAGGTTTTTCTAAACCAAAATATTCTGGATAAACCCCTGACCAACCTGCAGTTACTACATGCCATACTTCTTCAAGATTTACATCCCAGCTTCCTTTTTTATTAATTCCACCAATCGCCCATTCGTCTTCATCATAATACATACTTGCACGCATTCTAATATTATCTTCACAATAAGTACCTCGAGCTTCCTTCCAAAAATCTTCTCTGTCACGTGTAGTCCATACAGGAAACACATAATTATTTTCAACTAAATAATTTAAAACATCGGCATCATCAGGTACTCCATCTGAATCATTGTCTATAAACTGAGCCAATACATTAGCAGTGTGTAATACATAATTTTCAGGCGCTGATTTTGTGGATATAACCCAAATTCCAAAAACATCTATAAATACATCCATTGTTTTATTTAAACAATTTAATTTAGGATTAGGATACTTATTAATTATTTCAAATGTAGGCAAATCTATAGCCTGTTGAGATAAACCTAATACACTTCTAGCATTATTAATTAACTCTTGCAAATTATTTGCTCTACTAGGCTGTAATTTGATTGCTTGATTAAAATCATTCAAAGCTTGCTGATACTTCCTTAACTGGTAATAAGAATATCCTCTAGAATTGAATACATTTGCATTTTTTGTATCCGGATTCTCATTCAAATATACACTAAAATCATCTATAGCTTTTTGATATTGTCCAGATCTTTTATAAGATTCCCCACGCCAATAATATGTAGAAATATCTTGATTTAATTCAATAGATTTTGTGAAACTTTTAATCGCTTCGTTATATCTATGTATCCTATCAAAAGAAACTCCTTGATTAAAATAACTTTCAGCAGTTGGTGTAATTACTGTTGCAGTTGATGGAGTTGCTTCCGAAGTTGCTATTGATTGATTGATTTCTTCTGGTGTAGTAGCAAATTTAGAAATTAAAACAGAAGATTCTGGAACAATTTCTTTTTCACTTTTACAAAATATCAACAATACACACAATACGAAAATCGGAACAAAATTTATTAATCTCATAATATAAAATTATACATTGATTTTTCTAAAAACGAATGTATAATCTCATCTAAAATCATAATACAAATATATCCAACAATTCATTTGTTTTAATACAGTAGGAGTTAAAATGAGTTCATCAATTAAGGTTGTAGATAGCCATTCACATATTAGCCAAGTCGAAAGTCAAGATATTGAAACATTAGATGACTATAACCAACAATTTAAATATGGTATGGGATATCAAGACAACCTGAATTTAATGGACCAATTGGGAATTGATATGCAAGTGCTACATTGTTCTGGTTATTTAGGAAAATATCACAAAAGGGTTCTCAAAGAATATCCTGATAGATTCGCTGCCATTGGGAAAATTGATGAACGATTATTACCTGGTGAAGAAGGCCTTGAAGCACTAAAAGCTCAAGTTGATGAATTTGGATTTCATGGAATTTATTATGATCCGTGGCATCCAGAAAACGCAAAAGCTCAAGGTGCTGACCCTGCTGAATGGGGATCCCCTCATCCTTTCTTTCACTTTGATGATAAAAGATTCGATCCGCAATGGAAGTTGATTGAAGAATTGAAGGTTCCTGTTGCAATAACTGTTTATAACGATAATTTAGAAATTATATGCCCTATGTTATTGAATGTAATAGACAAATTCCCGAATATTGTGATTGTTTTGATGCATGGACTAGCTCCACCTTTAACTGCGCCAATACCACCAGGTAATTTTACTTCTTCACAAATTTTCGATTCCAAAGGTAATGTTCAATTACCACCAGGAGCAATTGAAATAGCTAAACGAAATGTTTATCACGAAATAATGCCCGGTATGGATGGTCTCAGATCTCAACCTAGTCGTTATGGTGAAAATGATCAAGCAATCAAGGTATTCTATGACACATTTGGACCAGATAAACTTATGTGGGGTTCTGAGTTTACTTCAATACAATTACCGATACTAAAACAATATAAATACCAGTTTGATTATATGAAAGAAAGATGTGATTATATGACCACATCTGATCTTGAGATGATAATGGGTGGTACAGCTTGCAAAGCGTATAATTTGTAAAACTCACGAATCCGAAGTATATAAAAATTATTTGGGATCAAATATTGTTGCTGCAATATATCTTTCTGGTTGAAAAGAATCGTTATAATAGTAAACTACTACAACTTTTCCATCACTTCTTTGTGTAGCCCTTGGGTAACCTATATCAGAATCACCACCATCATCTCTCAATACTTTTTCTTTCGTCCAAGAATATCCATCATCTTGACTAGTAATAAATCGAATTCCATAAGGTGCATCTCGAAAACCATAAATCAAACAAAGACTACCATCTATTAATTGAATTAAAGCCGGAGGATTCCCACCCTTCCCAGTGTTTTTTACTGGTGTAGATAAATAAATCCATTCTTTCCCATAATCTTCACTTCTATATAAATCAATAGAATTCTTATTCCCAAATGAATTTCTAGAACGTACAGCAGTAATAATTACGCCTGAGTTTAGTAATAAAGAAGAAGGCATTATTTCAAAACCTTTAGGCATTGCATTTAACCATGATACAAATTTAAATGACTCCCCTGAATCACTTGTTTCTGCACAAAAAACTCTACCCTCTTTACCATTAGATTTTGTAGAAGTAAGAAATAAAGTTAATTTGTTAGAATCTATATTGGGATAAGTTAAATAATCAGTCCGAGCAGCAACTCCTTTTTGGCCAAACATAGGCAAAATAAAAGGCCCTTCCCAAGATTTGCATCTATTATAAGATATATAGAACCAAGATTCTGCTCCAGATTCTAATCCTGATCTAGCACACAGCATAGCAAAATCAGGATTTGTAAAATCTATACCACCTTTATGAGTTACAGGACAATTAATTCTCTCAGAGACCATACCGTATGAAAAAGACATATGTTCTTCTGAAGAAATACTTCCTATATTTCCAGGAATTACTAGCGGTGCCAACTGATTATTCCAAGTCACACCTCCGTCAATACTTCTTACTTGCAATGATTGAAACGGACGATTTTTATCTCTTGGATGTAGACCTTTAGCATTTTGATCAATAAATCCAAGAGAAAACCCAGTAACAATTTCATCACCCCACGACCATATTCCATAATTAGCAGGCCAACCAGCGTATCTATTCTTTTCTTTATATATTATTACGTGTTTCAATTAACAACAAAAAACAAATTTACTAATTTGGTAACCAAGGTTTATAAATCACTCCATCTTTTACTGTAAGAACATGAGAAAGTCGAGAATTAGCAGTGACACTTACACCTGCTGCCCATGTGTTTGGCCCGATAGATGTTGCAGTAGATAAACGATCTCGAAAAATAAACTTCCCTTCTTCAAGCCTTAATACAGTCAAATCACCATTAGATCCAACTTTTAAATTTCCAACATCTTTAAGCCCCATCGTTTGAGCTGGAAATTGAGTAGATCTAGCAATCACATCATTTAACGACATGCCAAGATGCATGAATTTTGACATTGTAGTTACTAAATCAAAAACTGGTCCTGTAACATTATTAATATGAAGATCACTACTAATAGTAGTCGGGAAAAGACCTTCAGAAAAAGCATGTTCAGCAGCAGAAAACGAAAACCCACCAGCACCATGTCCAACATCTATTACTACACCTCGAGATTGTGCTTCTTTCATACTCTTAATCACATCTAGAGTAGAATCTAAAACACCATCTCCAAAACCATGAAAACAGTGAGTCACAACATCACCTGGACGAAGCATATCAATTAATTCAGTAATAGGAGTATTGCTGTTTCCAATATGAATCATTACAAATCCACCTATATTCTCTGCTGCTTCTATCGAAATTTTTAAAGCTTGTTTATCATTTTTATTCGACTGGACTCGTCCTAATCTTGCTTTAACACCTAATATACGATCTTTATTAGATAAGCCTTTTTCAACTGTATTATTTAAGTCTAACCAACGTAAATCATGTAATTCACCATCATTACTAAATACCATACCTGTAGTCGAAATATTTAGTAATGCATATATACTAGTTCGACTTTTATTTATTACGTGATTACGAAAAGCTGAAAAATTCCAAGCTCCTGAAGATCCAGCATCAAGTGCAGTAGTTACCCCTTTTGAAAGACTAGTAATATCAGGATCTATACCATAAACAGATCCTCCCCAAAAAGCATGCACATGTAAATCTATTAGCCCTGGCACTACTATCAATCCGGAAGCGTCGAAAACTTCTTGCCCATTCTTGCTCTTAATCTCAGGAGATACTTCAGCAATTTTTTTATCTTCTAAAGACACATCAAAAACGCCATTTAATCCTTGAGTAGGATCAATCACCGTGCCGCCTTTAACTAAAACTGACATTGTTTATTCTTTCAAGATTGTTATATTTAGATTTACAATACCTTTTTAATCCAACTCTATTTCTTTTCTGTAAATACCAATTGATACAAAGTTCCACCCAATACAGCACCAATTATAGGAGCTACCCAATATATCCAATGATTTATCCAAAACCCAGATGCAATTGCAGG
>CEOQ01018215.1_pt1 | contig 21483 bp, 17 predicted proteins | sample 361351 | NCBI WGS metagenome assembly CEOQ01 (sample SAMEA2619907, study PRJEB7988) | marine metagenome | biome: marine biome (ENVO:00000447); feature: deep chlorophyll maximum layer (ENVO:xxxxxxxx); material: "saline water (ENVO:00002010), including plankton (ENVO:xxxxxxxx)" | depth 60 m | reverse complement strand
TAGTAGACCGATGCCCAATGCCCCCAGGGGGCCAAACCCGATGAACATTGTGACTGCACCCATAACCCTGCCTCGCATTTCTTGAGAGGAGGCGTAAACCATGATTGCACTCTGCATCGCAGCGAATCCGGACATCCCTATGCCGCTCAAAAATAAAATCAGCAGTGAAGTCCAATACGTGTTTGATTGAGAAAATAACGTTATAGTCACGAGATACAGCAGTGAACACCCCATGTATATGCGTATGTATTGGTGCGGTCGGGCGAATATTGTGACCAGAGCAGCGCCTAAGAACATACCTGCGCCTTCTACAGACTGCAGGACTCCAATCAGCACATCGCTCACCGCCAACACCTGTCGAGCTACTACTGGTTGCTGGCTCATATAAGAAAATCCAAACGCGTTTATGATCAGAGTCACAACGAGTGTTCCAATTATTATCTCGTTGCGGCGGATGTAGCTGATGCCTTCGGTCATCTGCAGCTTGGGGCTGGCATATCGTTCGGTCGACAGTGGCTGCAGGTACTTGGTAGAAGCTGCAATGATGAGACCTGCGACATACAGTGACGCGGCTAACAGGAACCCTCCATGTGCTCCTACTGTTCCAAGTAAAACCCCTCCTGCAAACGGACCCAGGATTCGAAAAAACGAGCTACTGGTCATTTCTAAGGACATGGCGCGACCGATCTGGCTTCGATCGACAACCTCACCCATCATTGTTCGTCTTACTGGAAATTCACTGGCCATCACGATTCCAATAAGAAAGCTTCCAACCGCAAGATGCCAGAATTGGATAGAACCGGTTACGGCCAGAAGTGCCCAAGTCAACGCCGTGGCTGCTTGGACAATCAGACCACTTAACAGCAAATGTTTACGGTTAACTCGCTCCGATAAAACTCCTAGGCCGAAACCGAAGAGCATTGGTACGAAACGCAGAAAAAAAACTAAAGAAACGAGGAAAGGAGAATCAGTTAATTCCAAGGTAAGTAAAGGAATTACGAGGATTTCGAGCCACATCATAGAACTGGTTACCCAGCCGATAGACCATAGCTTGAGAAATTGCCCGTTATTTATTAGTTTTGGAGCAAGAGATGGACGTACGTTTGGTCGGCCATTTGGCGTGGGTAAGGAGTTCAATTCGTTAATTGAAAAGTCAGTTTTTAGTCAATCTACACGAGTCCAAAATGGTTCTCGCTTTCGTACTATTTCCAAAATGGATTCATTCCATGGTGGCATTGGATGACCATCCGGTTGCAGCGCTCCACTTTTCCAACCTATTCTTTCATGGACTCTTGTATCGGAATAATACGCTGTGTAGACGATTTCCAGCAGCAATTCGAATAATTCAGGGTCAGATGACTCAAACTGCTGTATGACTTCACTTGTTACATGGGAATTGAGATCGTTGGTTCCCAGTAGGCTGGTTACAGCGTTGATAGATCTTTCGATTACTCCAGTATATTTAGAGTGTTCTGTCGACATTCTGTGAAGCTCGTCTCCCAGGTTTAATCCACCGGCTCCCGCAAGGTTTTCAACCGGGGGAATGAGTAAGTCAAGGATAGACTGCATCAACTTTGTGGAATGCTTAGAGGGTTTCATGACTTTAAATCCGATCGCTCGTGACGTATGTAATCAGCGGTACGGAGTGCAAGAGCCTGAATGGTTGGTGTGGGATTTACCGCAGCACCAGTAACAAAAACTGAACCATCTACGATAAATAAGTTGTCTGAATCGTGTCCTTGTCCGTATGGGTTGACTACTGAATTTGCAGGATCTTCACCCATTCTTGCGGTTCCCATTAAATGCCACCCCGTGTTCGTGTTGAGTTGGCTGGATATTATCCTTGAAGCTCCGGCAGATTCCAGAACAGTTCGAGCAGAGTGTACCCCGTGGGCTAACAGGCGTTTTGAGTTATCGCCGACTCGGTAGATGACTTTTGGAGCGGGGATGCCGTAACGGTCGGTAAGTTTTTTATCAAGCTCTACTCGATTGATTTCTTCTGGTAGGTCATCACCAATGACGCCAAGACCTAAATTTTTTCCAAAACGCTCAGCGAATTCGGTGTGGTGATCCTTACCCCAAGAGACTCCTCCGTTTGCCGTGGGCGCAGGCCCCTGTCCTCTGCCCATTTGGAAAGTGTATCCTCGCTTAAAATTTCTAGACGGATCGGTTTCGTAAAACTCCTGAGACATGATGATGCACGCCAAGGGGCCACGGTATGTAGGTGCATCTAAATCATCGAAAAAGCCAGATGCCCCGGCATACACATGGAACATAAGGTTTTTGCCGACCTGACCTGATGAGTTTAAAAGTCCTTCAGGGTGTGAATTTGAGGTGGAATGTAACAACATTCTCGGCGTTCCTATTCCGTTGCATCCAAGTACGACTGCATTTGCCGGTTGAAATTCTTGTTCTCCATTGGAATTGTAATAATTAGCCCCTGTAGCTCGACCATCATCCCCGGTCGTTATCTCGAAGACTGTACAGTTGGGTCGAACTTCGGCTCCTAACTTGATAGCTTCGGGGAGATATGTGATATCGGAAGAAGCGCGGGCGCCTCGATCACAATTTTGACCTATAGGCCCACAGTAATTGCATGCTTTGCGGCCTTTATAGTCCGTCGAATTGACATGTACGTCTGACGGCCACCAGTGCCAACCAAGTGTGTCGAACGCCCGTGCCATGCGTTCTCCGTCAGGCCCTATTGGAATGGGCGGCATTTGGCGTGGGGAACGTGGCGGGTTTGCTGGATCGCCGTTGATTCCTGAGCAACCCATCATTTCATCGTTCAGGTCGTAATAGGGTTCTAGGTCAAAATAAGAAATCGGCCAGTCGTCGGCAACTCCATCAAGCGTTTTGACGCGGAAGTCCGAAGGATGAAACCGCGGAACGTGAGCTGTCCAATGAATTGTGGAGCCACCTACGGCATTGAACATAACAACCTTGATCTGAGAAGTATCGTCGTTAACCGGATAATCAGCGGGTAATTTACGAACATTTGGACTGTAATGCCATTTTGTTTGTTGTAGAAATTGCCAGTCAGCGCTGTTAGTGGGATAGCTTGAAGGCGGGACCCATGGCCCTTGCTCTAGGCAGGCGACGTTGAAACCAGCTTCTGACAGGCTCCAGGTTACAGCGGCCCCAGAAGCTCCTGATCCTACAACCAATACATCAACTGGTTCGCGTACGTTGACACTCAATGAATTGATGCTCCAATCGACAAGGAAGATCAGGGTATTAGTTACTGGTGATCGTTTTGATTAGGTTTACTCGTAATAGACGAAGATCCAGAAATTGTGCTTGTGAGCCGCGTTATCTCCAAAGAGCTTTTATAGCATCCGAACATGCTGAGATCGTTTCTTCAGCTGCTCCAGCTGCCATTGGTGTAGTAACTACTTCATATCCACCTTCCTCGAAGTTGTCCGCCATCGGCATATAACCCATGTAGCCATTTGAGTATCCGCCGAACAAGGTCTGGCCTGCTGGGGAAGAGTTTTTCACTGCAACTCCTATCTCGGCAAATGGTTCTACCGGGATAGCTACCAATGCTGCCGGTCCGATTCTCATGGCCTGTACCGGCATGGACATTGGGCCATCAGCTGTACGGGTGGCGTTCCCTAGGACAAAACTTGATCGTTTAGCGTCCTTTACAGCCTCTTTGATTTCGGCTTCGGAGCCATTCTGACGAGTGTCATTAAGCAGGGCAACTGCCTGGTCAAAATCTTTCTGGGCCTCGTTGATCGAAGGGAATTGACCTACTGGAAGCTCAACGCTGGTGTTGATTATGCGCAAACTGTCGTCAGCCTCCCCCGCAGGGTCATCTTCATACATTCCGAGATCCGCGCCAGAAGGCACAACTTCCACTAAGCGCTCTGTACGGGGTATTGGATCGATTTCAAGTCGAACTTTAGCGGTTTCTAAACCGAGGCGTGTCCCGAGCCTTTCAGCGACTGCTACTTCGCCAATAAATCCGTGGGTTGGACCGCAGTTGCCTGCTGCACCCTGCAAGAACAGGCATTTGCCTCCGACGTGTTGTTCAACTACCTTGCGCGCCGTTCCGGGATAGTCTGGTGATAGGAGTTTGTTTGCTGGGCCCAAGATCGTAGGGTGACATGCGTAATTCAAAATCGTTGCGATTGGCTCGCCTTGCTTGTTATTAATAGCGACAACTCCAACTTCTCGATCGACGAACCCATCCCAGTTGCGTCCGGTAAAAAGTGTCCCGTCCGATAGAGAGGGTCGACGATTGACATTGATAGAACAACTGCCTTGGCCGACGCCCACATCGGCGGGTTTTGCTGCCCATTTCGCACTGCTGACAGCTTCCGCTGCCTTAGCTGGCAGTGAATCCCAGTATGGACCTATTAATTCCATACCTTCGTCCAGCCATGACTGGCGGTTTACTGGTCCGGAGTGGGTATGGGTAGCTGACAGTCGAATATGTTCTGGTTTGATTCCGGATATGCTTGCTATCTTCGTGCGTATTTCAGAGTCATCCTGATTGGTGAGAACACCCACATCCAAGTCGACGATAGCGATTTCAAGTTCGCCATCTGTTACATAAAGTGCCGTGGCATAGAACGGCATGTCTACGCCTTCTGCACGTTGATGAGTTGCTGCGCCCCAGCCTGCGTGAGCAATTCCAACGGGTGGGGTGATGTCAGATCTTCCAGCACCAGCGATGAGCATTTTGTTTGAGTCCTGTTATGAGATGGTTGTTTGCCTGAAGACCAGGGTTGTGTGTTGGCCCATGGTATTCTGCCGACATTATGTGATAGATCGGTCCAATGCAATGGCATCTCGGGGGGTGGAATAAAAGACTTTCGGTAGCTTATGTGGATGAGAATCTCCTAGAATTACCCCACTTGGTAGTTCAAGACGAAAATATTGGGGTAATCACAGGGCATACTTATGGCATTAAAACAAAGACTTTTATACCTCAGCGGACAGTCTACAGATCCGCGATCACCTGCTATATCACAAGCGTTGCATGAGCCAGTAGGTGGCACGATCGTTGAAATCGACCCAACTTCAAAAGGTTTGGATTACGATACGGTGCATGATGCAGTTGTAGATGGATGGAGAATCGTACATTTCCCTGACCAGCGTGGATCTGTGTATGACGCGGATGTCGAGGTGATTGGGTTCCAGTTTATCCTCGAAAAAATGGAGGAATTTAATGACTAGTGCTGACACTGGATACTTATTAAATGACGATCAGATCGCTGATTTTATTATTAACGGGTATCACATAGTAGAGCCGTCGTTTTCTAAGAATTTTCATAGCGATGTGTACGCTGCCTTGGAAGGGCTTCCCACTAATCCGGGGGACGCAGTAAATTATGCTGTCCCAGCTCTGGATCAGATTTACACTCATCCATCCGTCGTAGGTGCTTTATCAAGTCTATTAGGTAGTGATTACACCACGGCTGAGCACCGTCACTGCCACAGAAATCACCCCGGAACTAGGAGCCAAATGTGGCATCAGGATAATCTGAATATCCCAATGCTCGAAGACGGTCATGGACGCGTGCCGGATCACGTTAGAAGTGTCCTAGTGATGTATTACCCTCAGAATGTTGAGGCTAACATGGGTCCCACTGCACTGATTCCTGGTTCACATCTTTTTAAATCAGCACCAGATCGTAACGCATCCCAAGGTAATTTTAGGGATCAGATAATTGCCACTCTCGATGCTGGTTCTTTGTTGATTCTCCACTATGACATATGGCATGCCGGAACTGCGAATACAAGCGATAAGGTGCGCTACATGGTTAAATACCTTTTCGAGCGCAAGTCTGAATCAGAGGATCCATCATGGAATCACGATTCTTCTCAGGATACGCGAATACTAGATCGACTTGAGAAGGACGAAGCGGCTGCTTTACAGAGATCGTTGGTTAGCAAACGGAATTATTTGCGCACCAAAATGTGGAACAATTTAGCGGGTAGTGCTCGATTGGAATACGAATACAGGGATAAATGGGCAGGTGCATGGCCCCAGCCGGCCAAATAAGACGATTTAGATCGTTTTGTATCTGTCTTTATTGAGCCCTTACAAAACTCCTATTCTATCCGGTCACAGCTCCGGTCGAGGCGGGATTTACCAGCTTGATGTACTTGCTCAAAACTCCCTTAGTGTAGGGTGGAGGTTTTGGCTGCCATTTGGCAAGGCGAGAGTTTAATTCCTGCTCACTGATCTTCAAGTTCAATTCGAAATTGTCGAGATCGACTTCGATCTGATCTCCGTTTTCCACAGCGGCGATTGGTCCTCCGACAGCAGCTTCAGGACCGATGTGTCCGATCATAGAACCGTGTGAAGCACCCGAGAAACGACCGTCGGTCATCAATAGGACTTTTTCGCCCAGACCTTGGCCAACCAGCGCGGCCGTTACTGAAAGCATTTCGCGCATTCCAGGTCCTCCCTTGGGACCTTCGTAGCGTATAACGATGGCGTCTCCTTCGTGTATATCCCGACGTTCTAGTGCTTCCATTACGCCCTCTTCGCCATCAAAGACTTTGGCAGGGCCTCCAAAAGTTTGACCGAATTGATGTCCAGCTACTTTAAGTACACAGCCGTCCGGTGCCAGATTGCCGAAAAGGGTCACTAGTCCTCCAGTCTTTGAAATAGGTTTTTCAACAGAATAGACGACATCGTTAGGTGCACCGGTTTTAACATTTGCCAGATTTTCAGCGATAGTCTTGCCTGTAACCGTCATGCAGTCGCCGTGGAGGAGTCCGGCATCGAGAAGTCGCTTCATTACGACTGGAATGCCCCCATTGCGGTCGACGTCGAGCATTACGTATTTGCCTCCAGGTGTCATGTTGGCGATTAGTGGCGTACGCATTGAGATGTCATGGATATCTTTGAGCGTTAGTTGGACGTTCATTTCGTGTGCGATTGCAGGTAGGTGAAGAGTTGTGTTTGTGGAGCCGCCCATCGCCACAACTACTGTCACTGCGTTTTCAAATGCCTTACGGGTCAAAATGTCTGAGGGCCTGATATTTCGGCGCATGAGATTCAGAACCGCATGTCCAGCTTCCCTTGAAGACGCGGCCTTTCGTTGGTCTACATTGGGCTCCGAGGCAGATCCAGGTAAGGATAGTCCCAGAGCCTCTCCTATCGAGGACATTGTGTTTGCTGTGAACATTCCGCCGCACGAACCCGGACCAGGGCAGGCATGCGATTCAATAGCGTATAGCTCATCTGCATCGATCTTCCCGGTTTGATATTGCCCGACGGCTTCGAAAACGGTTTGTATTTGTATATCTTCACCGTGCAGTGAACCAGGCATGATTGAACCGCCGTAAATAAATACCGATGGGACATCTAGCCGGGCCATCGCCATCATCGCTCCTGGCAGTGACTTGTCACACCCTGCAACAGCGACCAGGCCATCATAGCGTTCAGCGAACACCACAGTTTCGATGGAATCGGCGATCACCTCGCGTGATACCAATGACCCTCTCATACCTTCGGTACCCATTGATATAGCATCAGAAACGGTTATTGTCCCAAAAGTAAAAGGGGTTCCTCCAGCTGCGAAGACGCCGCGCTTTACTTCCTCGATGAGAGGTTCGATTCCAGCATTACATGGGGTGACCTCATTGTGGGTCGAGGCGATTCCAACGAAAGGCGCAGCGATATCTTTATCGCTGAGCCCCATGGCTTTCATCATTGACCTGTGAGGAGCTCTAACAGCACCTTCTGTTGTCTCCCAACTGCGCCATTTCCCGGGGGCTCGTTTGGAAGATCGCTTGTTATTGAGTTTTTCTTGTGAATCGCTGGATGTAGTCATTTTGTGATGGTATTTGCAGGGGCTGCTGTACTGTAACCGAACTTAGATCATAGTGATTTATGCTGTCTAATATTACACGTAGAAAGGCCTATCAATGTTCATTGGCATAATGTGTTCCTTATACTGCTGCTTTGTTTATTAAATGACGTGAACGTAAGCATGTTGCTGGTTTGTATCAAAGGATTATCAATTGCATTCGATAGAAATGGTGGCCGATGATCTTTATTTTCCTGAGGGCCCTCGTTGGCGTCCGGATGAAAATAAGCTCTATTTCAGTGATGTGATGGCAGGAAAAGTTTCGCGTCTGGGTGAAAATGGCATCGTCGAAACGGTGTTCGACCCAGGAGAATTCCCCAGTGGTTTAGGTTTTCTCGACAATGGAGACATGCTCGTAGTTGCCACGGAGAGCCATGAGATTGTAAAGGTGAAGCGAGAGGTGATGTTGAAAGGCGGGGCTTCTCGTTCAGATTCAGTTCGGCATGCTGATATTTCTACTTCTTACAACACCGGCAATAATGACATGGTGGTTGCCCAGAATGGCAACGCGTATGCTGGCGCTTACATTGCGGGGTTGAGCGAGGCAGAGTCACCCGGGCCGCATAATCCCCCCCAATTCGGGTACTTGGTTCTTGCTCGACCGGACGGAAGTTCCGAGGTAGTTGCGGATAGAGTTTGCTTTCCTAATGGAGGAGCGATAACTGCTGATGGTAAGACGCTTATAGTCGCAGAGACATTTGCTTTCACTCTTACGGCTTGGGATATCAATGAAGATGGGACATTGTCGAATCGCCGTCCATTTGCGAATTTGGCTGCTCCAACTGATGGTATTAGCCTTGATTCCGAAGGATGTGTATGGGTTGCATGTCCGTATTTTTCTTACGGCGACTCAGGCGGCTGGGTGCGGGTGGCAGATGGTGGAGAGATTAAGCAGGTTATTTCGCTTAAAGATCATGACAAGAGCGCTTATGCTTGCATGCTCGGAGGGGTTGATGGGCGGGATCTATACCTGTGCGAATCGACCGTCTTGGGTAGAGAAAGATTTCATGGGGATGGTCGAGTGAGGAAAGTTCGCGTCGAAATCCCAAGAGCAGAAAACCAGTTTTAGGGACTTGCGATGCGCCAAGAGCTTTTGCGGCTGGTTCCGTGGTGGGATTCATCCAGTCTGATCATTAGCGGAACCATGTGATCAAGAGCAACGCTTTGGGCAAGAGTGCCACAATCGACAGGTGAAAAACCGATTTCCTTGATCAAGCCCGCGACGATATCTTTAGCATCCTGGTCATCGCCTGCGTAATGGACCTCGCGTGGTTGACCAGACGAGTCTTTTGGTTCAGAGATGGTTTCAGCGAAATTTGTTTTGAATGCTGCCACTACTCGAGCCTTCTCTCCGATTATTTTGGCCGTGATCTGTGCTCCTGATGACCCATCGTTAGGCTGAGATGTAAACGGGTTTGTTATATCGATGACTACTTTACCTTCAAGTGAGTTAGCGAATCTTCGTACGGTTTCGGCAACCTGGCTGTATGGAATGGTGATGATTATTATCTGGCCTGCGTCTATTGCAGCTTGGAGACCGTAAATTTTTGATTCGTCGCCAACCATTTCATGGAATTCATTTTTCGTTTCGGGTTTTCGGGATCCAAAAGCCACAAAATGTCCCGCGCCAAGGAAAGCCTTTCCTAGCGCAAAAGCCATTTTACCCGTCCCGATGATGCCTATTCGGGGTTTTCGCTTGGAATTGGTAGATGGTCCTGATTGGTGCATATTGACTTGAGTTTACGGGTGTGGCAATTATCTATCAATGTTGATACACACGTGTCAATTTGCGTTTCTAAGCCTCGTATTTATGCAGATGGGTATACTCTTGATGAAATTGCCGGGGTACGTTTCGTATTCGTGTTATTACACCGGCATAATATTGAGATTAAATCTTCATTAATTTAGTGTGAAATTGAGTAAAAATGACTGATTACCTTCCGTTACCCGGAACCCCTATCGAGGAACTTGATACTCCTTGCATCGTCGTTGACTTGGATCTCGCAGAAGCCAACATTGCCAAATTGCAGAACGCAGCTAAAGATATGGGAGTGCATGTTCGGCCGCATTCGAAGACTAGTAAGAGTCCTTACTGGGTGCGAAAGCAACTCGATGCCGGAGCGATTGGTATTTGTTGCGCAAAGGTTGGAGAGGCGGAAGTCATGGTAGAGGCCGGCATCACAGAGGTCATGATAACCAGCCAGGTTATAGGTAAAAGTAAAATAGCTCGTCTACTAGCGCTGGCTCCAGCAGCGCAAATGATTGTTGCAGTCGAAGACCCATCAAATGTATTGGAGTTGTCCGAGGCATCTGCAGCAGCAGGCGTTGAGATTGGTGTGATCGTCGAACTGAATGTAGGACAAGATCGTTGCGGTACTGACCCCGACGGCGCGGTCGTGCTCGCACGTCAGGTTAGCGAGGCCCCGGGTCTTAGGTTTGATGGCTTAATGGGGTATGAGGGTCATTTGGTTGCAGAGCGTGATTATGAGACTCGTAAAGCTAAGACAGAAAAGGCAATGGCGATCGTTACACACACAGCTGATTTGATTAGAGATGCTGGCATTTCTGTACCGATTGTATCTGCCGCTGGTACGGGTACTTATGACATCACAGGCAGGGTAAAAGGTATTACTGAACTCCAGTGTGGATCATATTTGTTTATGGATGGCGATTATGCTGAAGTTTTTGATGATTTCACTCCGGCATTGTCGGTTTTGTCGACCGTGATTTCCAGGCAGAAAGAGGATGCCGCGGTTGTGGACATGGGGCTGAAGTCTATATCCATAGACAGGGGTTTAGCCGAAGTACTTTCACCGTCTGGTGCGACTATTGTCAAGCATTCAGAGGAGCACACGATAATCCATTTACCTGATGTTAAATCTCGTGCCATAAAGATTGGCGATAAGGTGCAATCTAGACCGACTCATGGTGATACCACTATCAATCTTCATGAGTATTATTTTGGAATTCGTGATGGCAAACTAGAAGCCGTCATACCGATTTCAGCTCGTGGGAAATTTCGTTAGTCGTCAACCGAATTCAGACTTAAGGTTCGCTAATGTCGAAGAAGCCAAATTTACTTTTCATATGCTCAGATCAACAGCGCACCGATACGATGGGCGCGTATGGTAACGACTGGATCGAAACTCCAGCACTGAATGAACTGGGAAGTCGCAGTTTCGTTTTTGAAAATGCGTATGTAACTCAACCGGTTTGCTCACCTTCCAGATCGACCATGAAGACTGGTCTCTACCCACATACAGCTGGTGTGGTTCGCAACAGTCAGCCCGGTAGACCCATGAGCGGCTTGTTCCCTGACGTCAAAACTATCGCTGAGATGGTTTCCGACGAATATGTCTGTGCTAAATATGGTAAGTGGCATCTTGGTGACGATCTATCTCCTCAGCATGGATTTACAGAATGGGTGAGTACCGAAGATGCGCATGATAATGGCTATCCTAATTGGGAAGATGAGCAGCATCGATATCGCAAATCTGATTACTTTAAATACTTAGTCGCACATGGATACGAACCGGAAGGGGATTACGAGGGTCATAAATCACACACACAAGAACAGCGAGGTTTCCTTCCAGAGGAACACACTATGGCTGCTTTTTTGAGTCGGCGCAGTGTGGATTTCATCAATGAAAGAGCAGAAAACGATAAGCCGTGGTTAATGTACGTCGACATGTTTGAGCCCCACCCCCCATATAACGGTCCACTTAACGATAAGTATGATCCGTCATCTTTGCCAATGGGACCTTTGTTCCTCGCTCAGCCGGAGGAAAATACCCCTCTCTTCAATCGTGCACGTGCCAAATTTCACACAGCAGAAGCTGAAGAACGAAATCCTGAAGATCCGGAAGGATATTGGCGTGAGTTGCGGGCGAAATATTTCGGTAATGTCACCGTATTGGATCGCGGCATAGCGCCGATATTGCAGGCCCTTGAGGACACAGGGCAGTCAGACAATACGATAGTTGTATTCACAAGTGACCACGGTGATTCGCTTGGAGACCGTGGAATGGTCAACAAGCGTTCATTTTATGAAGAGGTAGCACGGGTTCCGCTTATGATTCACGTGCCATGGCTGGGTAGTGAAGAGCGTCGTGTTGGCGGCAGTTTTGGGCACGTTGACCTCGTTCCTACCCTGCTAGATCTGATGGGCGAGGTTGTACCTGAACATATTGAGGGATTGAGTCGGAAAGGTGTTATTGAAGGGAACGCAGATCTGACTGACGATGTGTTCATGCAATGGCATGGTGGCCCTGCAACTGTTCCTCTGGGCAATGATGAAATCGCGCGATTATCCGAAATACCTTGGCGTTGCGTCGTTTCCGGTGATCGTTGGAAGTTGAATCTTTCACCTGGGGATATTTGTGAGCTTTACAATTTGAATGATGATCCCCTTGAGTTAACCAATCTTTACGATGATCCTGCTCAGATTGGGCGTGTCCGTGACCTCACTAATAGGATTCAGGCCTGGCAGCAAAGAACAGGTGACGACCTGAAGTTGCCTGTCATATAGATATATTTTGACGCACTAGAAGAAGGATTTATGTACCAGCTTGACGGTAAGGTCGCTATGGTCACAGGCGCAGGTGGCAAGCAGGGCATCGGGCGCAGCATAGCCGTTCGACTTGCCAGTGAAGGGGCGTCAGTTGCAGTTTGCGATCTCAACGATGCCGGTACACCAGGTTGGGCCGGTATCTCTTCAGTTGTGGACGAAATTAAGCGCAAGGGTGTTGGATCTCTCGGATTGACAGGGAGCGTTTCGAATTCTAATGACGTAGCCTCATTGGTGGAAGCGACACTTTCAGAATTCGGTAAGATCGATATCCTAATCAATAATGCCGGTGCTCCAGCAGGACCAGACAGGGTCCCCGTGGTTGATCTTGAAGAGGATGTCTGGGACCAGGTCATCAGTGTTAACCTCAAAGGTACTTTCTTGATGTCGCAAGCGGTTTCACGCCATATGATCCAACGTGGCGGCGGGGGGAAGATCATTAACATGTCGTCAGTTTCAGGTAAGAAGGGTGCAGCCAGATTTGCGGCGTACTGCTCTTCAAAATTTGGTGTTATTGGTTTTACGCAATCGCTTGCTTTAGAAATGGCAGAGCACAATGTCACCGTCAACGCCATTTGTCCGAGCCTTATAGAGACGGAAAGAGTTTACGGTATGGCTTCTGCTTTGAAACCTACTCCTGAAATCTCCACAGAAGAATGGCGTGACGTGATGGTAGAGAGAGCTGGTGCATCCAATCCGCTGGGTCGGATTGGACAAGCACAAGACGTAGCCGACGTAGCAGCATTTTTAGCTTCATCACAGGCTGATTACTTGACGGGATTAGCGATCAATGTTGCTGGCGGATCGCATATGGACTAGAAAACCTCAGTACAGAATTCTCTGTTCGCTTATGTCAGATCCTCCCACAGACCGGGTCAGGCTACCACCAAGGAATTCTTTAATCTCCAGTTCTGCAAATGCATTCACCGCCTGATAGAAAGTTGGTAAATCTTCCCATCGGGCTGGAGTCCAGCACAATGAACCATCGCCTACGAGATCTTCCTGTACTACAGCATTTGATTTGCCTGTTGGTGTGATTACCGCGTATTGAGAATCTGCCGTGCCCCATTCACCGGTTCTAGGCATGTATTTGTAGTGAAGTTGGCCGTCTACTTGAACAGGGGGAGAAGGCTCAGTTCGGGGTTTGAGGTTTGACACATTAATGTCCAGAAATTTGAATCCCAACCATGATGCCTGGGACGAAGCAGAGTCGCGTAACACGCTTATTTCTGGAAGTTCACAGTATATTTTTGAGAATCCAAGCTCCTCCCGACCTGTGATGATCGGGTCTGCCAGATTCTCCCAGAGTACTGTTAGGAATGGTCCGACCACGGTTTCTCTGTCGCCGGTGAATTTTGCTGGAATCGTTACTCCAAGAACGTTGTATCCTCTTCCGGCCAGCCACTCTATCTCCTTCATATAAACACCGAAAACGGTTACGACAGGGTCACCATGTAGTTTGAAACCCGGAGGCAGTAATGCTTCTAGTTGTTTTCCGTTAGATAAGAAAGAAACTTGAATTGCAGTTGACTTGGGGTTGTCTTTGCAGAGAAACGTACGTCCTTCTGGCCCGCGCCTTGGACCGGTAGATGGACCGAAGTGAGTTGGCATTCTGTACATCTGATCAGGTTTGAACGTGTACGACATTATTTATTCCTTTTTTGTAGTGTTTTCGGTGTTGAGGCTAAAAGATCAAAATTTGACTTAACGTTATTTCGACCACACTTGCCCGAAAAGGCTTAACCAGTTCTCGCCAAGCACTTTCTTTGTGTCTGATTCGGAGTAATTTCGGTTCAATAGGCCTTCTGCGACTTTCACCCAATCGGACGGGTTCGCAAAGCCTTTAAGGTGTTGGTATGGCTCTGGTGTGTAAGGTACATCAGTGGCTGCAATCGTACCTTGCGACATGAAAAGCCATTCAAAGAATGATCGTGGCTGTTCCATACAGAAATCAGTGCCTATCCCAACGTGATCGGGTCCCACCATTTGCACAAGATAATCAATAGCATCGAGATATTGTTCAAGGTCGGTGTTGAAACCTCGTTCGAAGAACATGGGAAAAGCGTTTGCACCTATCACGCCACCCCGTTGCGCCAATAATCTGATCGCTTCGTCGGTTTTATTACGCGGATGATCAATCTGTGATCTAGCGTTGGCGTGGGTTATGGCGACTGGGCCATCTGAATTTTCTATGGTATCCAGGGTGGTGCGGTCACCTACATGTGAGAGATCCATCAGGATTCCCAGTTTGTTCATTTCTTTTACCGCGGCCAAGCCAAATCTACTTAACCCATCGTCTACTCGTTCGTAGCATCCGTTCCCCAGCAGATTTCGTTCGTTATAGGTAATCTGGATGATTCTGACTCCAAGTTCGTGGAAAAGCCTCAATTTACTTAGGTCATTACCAATCGGTGTAGCGTTTTGCCACCCGAAAATGATACCGGTTCGATTTTCCAATTTTGCTGAGAGGATGTCGTCTACAGTTTTCACCGGCCGTATCAACTCGTTAAATTCATCGAACCACTTTAAATATTGGGTAATCGTTTTGAGGGTAGATTCATAATCGTCCCAAATGGCTATTGTTGCATTGACCGCGGTAACTCCCCCATCGCGCAAGGTGCGATATACGTTTTCGCTGCCCCAAACACTGGTATCCAGGCCGTCGATGACTTTTGATTCGGCGAATATTTCTTTATGGTTTGTCATTACTTGTACTCGTAGTCTTCAAGGATGTTGTTTAAAAGGCTTTGTGGCCCAGCTGCCATCAACCCGGCGTCTACAGGTAGTAAAACGCCGGTTATCCATCTGGCCTCTTCACTTGCTAAAAAAGTAGCCGCCATAGCGATATCTTCTGCGTGTCCTTCGGTTCCAAGCGGGGCTAATTTGCGTCGAATCTCTCGCTTGCGATCGTCTACCGCTTCAGTCATCGAGGAGTACAACATCCCCGGGGCGATACAGTTAACGCGGATATTTTCTCGTCCGTGATGAACGGCCATCGCTCTTGTAACCGAAATCATTCCGCCCTTAGCAGCCGCATAAGGAATATTACGTGTCATCGCTGCCCGAATCCCATCTACAGATGAGATGTTGATGATGGACCCACCACCGCCTTTGGCCATTTCTGGAACCGCATATTTTGAGATAAAAACCATGCTTTTCAGGTCGACATCTAGAACGCGATCCCAGAAATCTTCGGAGATTTCAGTTACCGTCCCAGGGCCTCCGATGGCGACACTGTTTATCAAGATGTCGAGTTTTCCATATCGTGCTACAGCCGTTTTGACGAGGTCCTTACACACTGATTCATCGGCTACATCTCCAATGAAAATTGAAGCCTGTCCTCCCGCGTCATGAATCACCTTTTCAGTGATTTTCGCAGCCGATTCATTCATGTCTACAATGAGCACGCTTGCACCGTGGGATGCGAAGAGCTTGGCCGTTGCCATACCTACCCCGGTTACATTTGTTGACCGAGTGCCGGATCCGGTTACGATTGCGACCTTGCTGGCTAAACGATCCATTAACGATCTCCAAAAACAATATGTGAACTTTTCAGTTGCAATTAGTCTAGTGCTTCAACCTGATCATTCAACACTTTGACTATAAGGCGATACCAGTGGATAATCCGCCCCGGCGGATTGTGGCACATTGTGTCTGCAATGCAAGCGTTAAAGATGCAGTAACACGGTCCTGTTGCCGTGTATCAATACGTTCCATAAGTTACCAGTGATTAGGGGATCTAGCACATAATGAAAGCGGCTGTTATTCGGGGTACTCAACAGATTCAAGTGGAAGATGTACCAACACCTGAACCCCGTCCGAATCAGGTTTTGGTCAAGATTAAGTACTCTGCAATATGCGGGTCGGATGTTCACAGATTTCAGTACGGAATGATGAATTCTGGTTCGATAATGGGTCATGAGTATATTGGTGAGGTTGTTCAGTTGGGTGGAGATGTGACGTTGCTCAATGAGGGAGATAGGGTTGTGAGTGGAGGGGGAGAGCCTCCTGAAGGGATATCTGCTCGGACATCCGGGGATAGGTACAGTGCTCGTACGATGGGGCTTAAAACTCCGCCTCAAGGCGGATTTGCCGAGTACATCGTGCTGGACGAATGGCGACCACTTAAGATTCCAAAACACGTGAGCGATGAGCTTGCTGTTTTGGCTGAGCCTGCTTCCATAGCGGTGCACGCGGTTCGTAGATCGAACTTTAGGATCGGTGATAGTGTCGTCGTAATGGGGGCCGGCCCAATAGGTCTACTGACAATGCAGGTGCTGAACGCAGGTGGGGCCGGGGCAGTATATGTTTCCGAACCAGCGACTGCGCGGGCTGAGGCCGCACGTGTGCTTGGAGCTACGGTTGTAATGGATCCGACTACGGAAGATGTGGTTTCGAAAGTTCTTGAGATTTCAGGCGGGCCTGGCGTACCAATCGCATTTGATGCGGCAGCGGCTCGACCTACGCTCCAACAAGGTCTGGAGATGGTACGTCGGGGTGGTCAGGTGCTGGTGGTGTCAATGGCTTGGGAAGACGTGGATCTTTTGACCGTCGAGTGGATTGGTAGGGAGGTGGAAATGAAGGCATCCTACGGATCTCAGCCGATTGATTGGCGAACAGTCTTGAAGCTAATGGAGCGAGGTCTACTGTCCAAACAGGCAATGGTGACTGATGAAAGCTTCATAGGGTTTGATGAGATGCAATCGTCGATGGAGCGGCTGATGAAACCCGAGGAGAACGTCCAATTAGTACTGGTTCCATAGCCGCTGTTGTCAATATACGCTCGACGAATTTCACCTTGAACTAGTAGTATGCCCAGACTCGTTATTGTTGAATGAGTTATGGGTTCGATATACCGCCTCTTTGACTCACTTGGAGTACATTTAATGGCATCTCGCTCTTTTACCGGAAATCCATCACAAATAATTATTGAACAATTGGTGGCTTCCGGAGTTCGTCATCTGTTCTACAATCCCGGATCCCGTGAAGCTCGTTTTTTCGACACCCTTCACAGTCGTCCTGAAATCAGCGGAGTGATTGGTCTTCACGAGGGGACTGTCACTGCGATGGCCGGAGGATTCGCTCAGGTGAATTCTGATCCAGCCGTCATGTCAGTTCACCTAGGGGCAGGACTAGCTCAGAGCCTTGGACAAATGATTAATGTATGGGCTGCAAGCCTGCCAGTGGTGATGATTACTTTTGTGGGTGATACCGGTAGCTACGCTGATCGCATTACGCTTGACCTCGGACATGATGTTGGCCCGACATCTATCGGTGCACCTTTCATGAAAGCCAATTGGACTGTAATTGATCCCGGAGGTCTCGCGACGGCAGTAGACCGCGCACTCAAGGTTGCTATGACTCCACCAATCGGGCCTGTTCACATTGCCGCATACGATAGGATTTTAGGTCCCGAGCACATAACAACTTCGATCATAGAAGGGCCACCGGCTCGTCCACGCGCGGGCTACCCAGATGAACGTGACGTTGAAGAAATTGCCAGAACACTCCATGAAGCTAAGCGACCTTTGATTTATGTTGGCGATGGTGTCAATAAGAGCGGAGCTGAAAGCCAGTTGGCTGCTATTGCTGACCATTTCGGTACCAACGTTGCCTCGATGTGGGGGGATCTGAGAGGCGTGTCAGCAGCGCATCCGCTCCACTGCGGGTATTTCCGTGGACCCGTTGTTGATCTAGAACCTGATGCCATCCTGGCGATCGGCGTACGTCACGGAGCTAGCGGGAATCCAACTGACTTTGACATGTTCAAAACTGCTAAGAAAATTGTGGCAGTAGGTCCTGATGTTGAGATATTTGAAAACATTCCTGGGTTAGATCTAGCGGTTATGGCTGACGAGTACCGCGTGATAGAAAAATTGGCGTTGCTCGCGAATTCTGAATATGAACCAAAAGCTTATGATGAAAGGCGTCAAACTGCTTATAAAGCTGCGGAAAAATTTAGAAATGATAGAAGAGTAGCCTTGCAGTCACCAAGCGAAATCCCCGGGCATGTTAGACCGATAGCTCTTTTAGACGCCGTGGACAATGGTCTCGAAAAACTTGGTGGTGGCATCATTACGACGGAACAGTTTGCTGTTCCACTGGAGGATGTTGTTGCAAAGCCTAACGGTGGTTCAAATACGTATATACGACCTGCTGGAGGCTCGGAAGGTTACGGGATGGGGGCCCCGTTGGGCGCCAAGTTAGCGGCTCCGGATACTCCAGTTGTAGGCATGGTTGGAGATGGGTCTGTGTACTATTCCGATTCGGCTTTTTGGAGTGCAGCCCATCATCAAATTCCTGTTTTATATGTTGTTCCCAATAACAGCGCGTATGGAATTGTTGCCGGTGCTTTTGCAGGTGCAGATGGTGTCATGAAAGACACCGGAGAATATGCTGGAGTGGTATTGGATGGGATTGATATCGTTCAGCTTGCAGGTTCTTTTGGGGTGGAGGGTCGTAAGGTGGATGATGAATCTAAGATAGATGCGGCGGTCCAAGAAGGATTGGATACGGTTGAGCGTGAGGGTCGTCCGATGGTTTTGGATGTGAAATTGCCACTTGGTGTTCCGCCCGGTGGCAGGCCAGCCAAGCCAGTTAAATTTACCGACATGAACAATTAGGCAGTGCTCGAAAAAAGTTTTTGTTTACAGACTGTTCACTTGTCGCGAAGTCTAATTAGAGAATATTTCCACCTTAGGTGTGAATTCAGCGTCTTGTTCCATCGGGTACATAGGGCGTGCGCATATCGTATGGCCGAGGGTTGGTAGATTTGCGCTGGTAGAGCCGATCGCGTCAACATTAAATTTCGCTTCTACCCAGTCGTCGTAAAACGCCGGTTCCGCATGAGGGGTTTTAATGATGGTTGAGTGGTAGTCCTTTGGATCGCATTCGTTATCGAAGAAAACAGTGCGATCGACCATCATTAGTGATTTGGTCATTGCGACAACGGTCAGGTTACCTGAGATGAGTACAGCGGTTGGCCCAGGGTTCAGTCTGAACTTCCATGTTTCCATCTTTAAATTACGGTGATCAGCAATAGATTTCACAGTCCAGTCGAGTTTCAAAGGTTCGAATCTTGGATCAAGTGCGCCTCCAATACCCATCGTAAAAGTTGCGCCTATCCCAAGTTCATGGGCTTTTGAGACTGCGTCAGGATCTACGACTGATGTAAGTACGGTATGTGGGTAGTTTGCTTTCACCATTTCGGCAGCTATTTCGATACTATCGCCTGAAGCTCCAGAGCTTGGGGCATCTGCGGCATCGTAGAAAGCGAGAGGCCCGACCATTGCTGCGCCGCGCGTTACGGAGTCTTCCATTGAGGTGAACTGACCCTGCATGATGTGACGGTTAGGCCAGAAATCTGCTGCCTGCTTGAGTACAGCTTGTTCAGCCAGTTGCTGATTGTTGTCAGTGAAAACAAATGGCTGGCAACATAATTCAGGGACATCCGTAAATGGATTACATATGAACATTCCAGCTGACATTACATCTGGATGTTTTTCTAGTTCTTTTGCGTATCTAATCTGAGCACCGAATGCACCGGTTTCAGTGATTAGTTCGTTCCCGCGTACTAAGGTTGGAATACGCACTCTTGCGGCAATTGGTTTTGCACCATGTTTTAGGATTCTTATAAGTGACTTTGCGGCTCTTCTACCTGTGTCTTCGAAGTCTACGTGTGGGTAGGTATGATATGCGGCCAGACCATTGATATTGTCGAGCATTTTGGCAGTTAATATTCCATGAAGGTCCATCGAAATAACGATAGGAACTTCTTCTCCTAGAATTTTTCTTGCCTCTTCCAGTAGATAGCCCTCGGGGTCGAGCTCTTCAGTCGTGCCCATCGCACCATGCATCGAGAAGTAGACTCCATCGATTTTGCCTGCGTGATCCCTTAGCGGTTCAAGAAATTCTTTAGCGATTCTTAAAAATGCGCTGTGTTCAAGTGGACCGGCGGCAGTGCCCTCCGCGTCGTAAGTAAATATGAGTTCGAGGTCGTCACCGAAAGCGGCTTCTAGTTCTGCGATCGCACCACCGTATGTCGAATTGTTACCCATCCCTGCATCGCGTATTTCTTCTCCATGCAGGAAGTCAAAAAAATCGTATTCGCATGGCACTGGGTTGAAGGTTGAAATCTCCTGATTACAACCGCCCATAAGGATTCGCATTATTTTTTCTCTCTCTCAAAAGCCATAAGATCATCAAACGGTAAGATCACTGCTAGAGAATACATTAGAAAGGGTGAAATTCATTGGGTTTTCTACTCAATTATTACTTGGCATTTAACTGTCTGAGTTGTCAAAATAATCATTCAATAGAGAACCTTTTATTCCTTCACGAACCGCGACTACTAGAATAAGCGCATGCCCAGAGACAAATAAGATGCAGGGTAACACCAGCCTCACATTTCGTAGATTTCGACTGGGTCCTCGTCCTATACAGCACCCGATCTTTTTACGTTTACTTGGTGTCAGTGTCTTCGGTCACATGGTGCGTTTTTTAGATTTCACTATAGTTGCGTGGCTTGTAGTTCAGCAGACTGATAGCTCAGCGGCTGTTGGTGCTCTGGTTTTCTTCCGGGTTGTTCCTTTTCTGATTTTTGGTCCTTTTGTTGGCGCACTACTCGATCGTCATCCGCGAATTACCATATTTCGTCGAGTCCAACTTGGTATGGCCTTTCTATCTTTTGCGTTCGCAGCGGTAGTTCACACCGGATATACGTCACTACCGATCATATTTGCTTACTCTACATTCATCGGTTTGATGATGATGCTGGAAATCTCATCACGTAAGGCTTATGTTTCCGGGATAATTGGTCCGGCTTTCCTTGGGTCTGCTATGGCATTCGACATGGTTTCATTGAATGTGGCTTGGTTTGTTGGCTCGACCTTAGGTGGGGCAGTGGCAAAGCTGATCGACCCATCATGGGCATACATAGTTATAGGCACGGTGCTTGTAACTAATTTTATGTTTCTCCGTCGACTTCCAAAGATGTTCAGACCAGATTTATATTCGTCGTCGGACAGTGCTCTGAAATTGATAAGAGAAGGTTATCTTTTCGCGAGGAAAAATCCCGTTATT
>CEOQ01062743.1_pt1 | contig 21496 bp, 23 predicted proteins | sample 361351 | NCBI WGS metagenome assembly CEOQ01 (sample SAMEA2619907, study PRJEB7988) | marine metagenome | biome: marine biome (ENVO:00000447); feature: deep chlorophyll maximum layer (ENVO:xxxxxxxx); material: "saline water (ENVO:00002010), including plankton (ENVO:xxxxxxxx)" | depth 60 m | reverse complement strand
ATTAAATTGTGAACCTTATAAAAAAATTGGAATTAAAACATTAAAGCCATTCAAAATAGATAAAAATATTAATAAAGCACTTAAAAAAATATCAACTGTCAATAAGGAAATTTTAGATAATAATCTTTTTCCTATGACATTTGGTGGTGAGCACTCAATAACACCTGGCTGTATAAATCCATTTACAAAAAAATATAAGAAAATATGTTTATTACACTTTGATGCACACGCTGACTTAAGAGAAAGCTACAATGGAGAAAAATTTTCTCATGCATCAGCAATAAGAAGATGTTTAGATTTCAAAAATGTTTCGGTGATATCTTTTGGAATTAGAAATATATCTCAAAGCGAAGTCCCTTATTTAAAAAAGAATTCTTCAAGAATTAAAATTTTTTGGGCAAAAGATAAGGAAAAATGGAATTTAAATAAATTTAAAAAAATGATTAAAAATAAAACAGTTTATTTAACTTTTGATGTAGATGGTTTTGACTCAAGTATCATGCCTGCAACAGGTACTCCTGAACCAGGTGGTTTGCTGTGGGATGAAACTTTAAATATAATTAAAATTGCCGCTAAAAATTCAAGTATAGTTGGTGCTGATATAAATGAATTAGCACCAATCAAAGGTTTTAATTCCTATAACTTTTTAGTTGCGAAATTGGCTTATAAAATTATATCTTATATTTTTTTACTTAAGAAAACTTATAAGTAGTAATAAGTATTCTAAATGGAATTAACATTAATAGTGCTACAAAAATTTTGACTAACAAATCTCCAAAAGATAAAGATATCCAATTAATCCCTGTATTATAGAATGATATTGAAAAAAACAGGAAAGTATCAACTGTAGAGCCTACTGAGGAGGATGTTAATGGTGCTATGTACCATTTTTTTTTTCTCAATTGATCAAATATTTGCACATCTAATAGTTGCGCAACAATAAAAGCAACACCAGATCCAATTGCTATTCTAATTGAAATTAAGTCAGAAAAGTTGGTTGAAAAAAACAAAGTAAATACAATTCCAATAAAAAAACCAATATAAACTACTTTTTTTGCAATTATTTTACCATAGTACCTATTTGATAAATCAGTAATTAAAAATGCAATTGGATAGCTAAAGGCCCCATAAGTAAGTATTTCATTCAATCCAAAATGATTAAAAGGAAATTGGACTAAATAATTTGAAATTAGTACTACAGCCCCCATTAAAAATGAGAGTAAAATAAACGTAAGTGACATTAGGCTGATTTGCTTAAAATTGTTTTTTTTAATTTTTTTAATCTAAAAGATAAATTTTTAGATTTTGTAGATTTTATAAACTGGTCAAAACTCCCTTTTTTATCAACCGATCTCATGCCTGAATTAGAAACAGTCAATGTCATACTTTTATTCAAAATTTTACTTCTGAACTTTATCTTCTTCAAATTAGGAAGAAATCTTCTTTTGGTCTTATTATTAGCATGGCTAACTTTATGACCTTTAAGAGGTATTTTACCAGTAAGTTCACATTTTTTTGACATAAAATTATGCTTGTATAGGCTCTCTGATTTTATCAGTCAAGATTAATTTTTAGTTCCTATGACTTCAGATATATTTTTAGCACCCTTGTTTTTTAAAATAACCGATAATTCACCACATATTTTCGAAGCAATATCAGGTCCCCTATAAACCATACCGGTATATAATTGAACTAAGCTAGCACCATTAATAAATTTTTCAAATACTCCCATGCCTGAATCAATTCCACCAACTCCTATAATTTTAATTTTATTTTTTAGATTTTTATAGAATTTGTTAATTAATAAATTTGATTTTATTTCTAAAGGCTTTCCAGACAAACCTCCTTTTTCTAATTTATTAATATTTTTTAAATACTCTCTATTTTTATCTGTTGAATTTGAAATAATAATTACTTTGAGATTATTCCTCAAGACAACTTCGGAAATTTGATTAATATCATTCTCTTGTATGTCGGGAGAAATTTTAAGAGCTATAGGGATTTCTGTGTTAAGTTTTTTTTTTTCTGAATTAATTTCTGTTAATAGCTGATCTAACTCATCTTTATTATGAAAACTTCTGAGATTTTCAGTATTGGGTGAGGAGATATTGATGGTTAAGTAATCAGCTATTTTGTAAAATTTTTTAAAACAAATTAAGTAATCTTTAATCCTATCATCTGTATCTTTATTTGGACCAATATTAACTCCTAATAGACCTTTTGGTTTATTTTTACTAATTCTATTACATATTATTTCCGCCCCAGAATTATTAAAACCAAGTCTGTTAATTAACGCTTGATCTTCCTCGAGACGGAAAACCCTTGGTTTTGAATTTCCAAATTGCTTTTTTGGTGTAACTGTACCAACTTCAACAAATCCAAAACCTAATTTAAATAAAGAGTTATAAACCTCGGCATCTTTATCAAATCCAGCAGCTACTCCTATTGGGTTTAAAATAGTTTTACCAAAAATTTTTGTTTCCATTGATTTGTAAATTCTATTATTAATTTTGGGAATAAAATTAAATTTAAGTGCTTTTATAGCTAAATTGTGAGCCATTTCTGGATCAAACTTAAAAATTAAAGATCTTATTTTTGAATACATTAGTGAATTTTGCTTTTAATTAAATCTTTTGTTTCTTTAACCCCAAAAAAACTTATGAAAAAACCCATTCTTGGTCCGTTTGGATCTCCAAATACTACTTCATAAATTAGTTTAAACCAATCTCTCAAATTTTCTTTATATCCATTTTCTTTTCCTGCGGTGTAAATTAGAGTTTGAATTTCTTCTGGTTCCATATCATCAGTACATTTTTCTAAAATTAAAACTAGTGCTTCTAAAGCCTTTTTCTCAGAGTCATTTGGTTTTTTATATTTCTTGTTTTGTTTAATAACATCATTGTAATATTTTATTGCATATTCAATTAATTTATCAAAAATTGGATGGTTAGTTTGTGAGATATTAGGTTTGTATTTTTTAACAAATTTCCAAAGTAATTGTTTTGAGTTAGCATTACTTGTCTCGACCAAATTTAAAAGCATTGAAAAACTCATTATTGTATCTTCATCTGGCATATTACCATTATGCACATGCCACACTGGATTTAACAATAACTGAAGTTCATTTTGTTCTTTTCCTTTCACAATATAATCTAGATATTCATCTACTGCCTTTGGAACTATTTCTTTATATAGCTTCTTTGCTCTTTTTGGATTTTGATACATAAATAATGATAAACTCTCTGGTGAAGCATATTTAAGCCAATCCTCAATTGTTATCCCGTTACCTTTTGATTTTGAAATTTTTTCTCCTTTTTCATCTAAAAAGAGTTCATATGCAAAACCTGTTGGATTTGATTTACCGAGAATTTTAATAATTTTTGATGACAATACAGCACTCTCTATCAAGTCTTTTCCGTACATTTCAAAATCTACATCTAACGCAAACCATCTCATTGCCCAGTCAACTTTCCATTGAAGTTTGCAATCTCCATTTAAAATACTTTTCTCAATTTTTTTTCCATTATTATCAAATATAATTTTTGATTTTTTTTCATCAATTTCAAGAACTGGAATTTCTAAAACATTTCCTGTATCCGGACAAATAGGTAAAAATGGTGAATAAGTTTTCTGTCTTTCCTTTCCAAGAGTTGGGATAATTATATTCATAATTTCTTTATATTTTTTTAATATTAAAACTAATGTTTCATTAAAAAAACCTGATTTATATAAATTTGTAGAGCTTTTAAATGAATATTTAAAATTGAAATCGTTTAAAAAATTTTTTAACATTTCGTTATTATGTTCTCCAAAACTTTTATATTTTTCAAATGGATCAGGAACCTCGGTTAAAGGTTTGTGAATAAATTCTTTTAGTTTTTCTTTATTTGGAATATTGTCTGGTATTTTTCTTAATCCATCCATATCATCTGAAAATGTAATAATTTCTTTTGGTATATCAGTGATTTGATTTAAAGCATTTACTACCATAGAAGTTCTTGCAACTTCTCCAAAAGTTCCTATGTGTGGTAAGCCACTGGGCCCATAACCTGTTTGTAAAATTATTTTTCCTTTATAATCAATATTTTTTTTTCTCTGAATTAATAATCTTTTTGCCTCTATAAAGGGCCATGCATTGGTTTTGTCGATGTTAGCTTTATTAATCACAATTTTATATCAAAATAACTTATAATTTAGTGTTTTTATAATTCTTATAGAGTTGAAATTTATTTACCATAAAATAATGTTCTTTGAAAATGTCCAATTATAAAACAGTTTTTTTTACACTAGGAATCCTGCAAATAATACTTGGGTTATCTATGATGATACCCCTTATTATCCAATTTATATTTCAGGAAGTAGACTCTGGATTTATAAGTGGGGGAATAGTTTCAATTATATTTGGAGTATTGTTTTTTTTATCAAATATGGATCATGATAAAAAATTATCATTACATCAAGCCTTTTTGCTTACGGCGCTGTCCTGGATGAGTGTTGCAATATTTGGATCTCTTCCATTTATTTTTTCAAGCATGGAATTAAGTTTCACAGATGCGTTATTTGAAAGCATGTCAGGAATAACAACTACTGGATCAACTATAATCACAAATCTAGATAACGCACCAAAAGGTATTCTTTTTTGGAGAGCTATGCTTCAGTGGCTTGGTGGAATTGGAATAATTATTATGGCTATAACTTTAATGCCAATAATGAATGTTGGTGGTATGCAACTTTTTAAAATTTCATCTAATGATGCAGATGAAAAAATTTTACCTAAATCAAAAGAAATATCTATAAGGTTGATAATTATTTATCTAGCTCTTACTATAATTTGTTCTTTTTTTTATAAAATTTTTGGAATGAATTTTTTTGATAGCGTCACTCATTCCATGACAACTATAGCGACAGGGGGGTTTTCAAATTATAATGAATCTATTGGATACTTTAATAGCTCATTAATAGAAATAACCTCAATAGTATTTATTATATTAGGAAGCATCCCTTTTATTGCGTATATTAAATTTTTAAATGGAGATAGAAATATTTTTATCAGCGATACTCAAATAAAAACTTTTTTTAAAATAATTTTTGCATCAATAATAATTTTAAGTTTATATATTTTTTTAAGTGATCAAAGATTTTTATCAATTGATTTAAGTGCTATTATCTTTAATGTTATATCGATTTTGACAGGCACAGGTTATGTAACACAAAACTTTAGTGAATGGGGAAATTTTCCCTTAATATTTTTTTTAATTTTAATGTTTATTGGAGGATGTGCGGGATCAACTGCTTGTGGTGTTAAAATATTTAGGGTCCAAATATTATTTCAATTTTTTTTGATTCAACTAAAAAAAATAATCTATCCAAGAGGTATATTTTTAATAAAATACGATAAGAATATTATTAATGATAAATCCATGTCCTCAATAATATCTTTCATATATCTATATATTGTAATATTTTTTGTAATAACTGCACTGTTGTCAATTACTGGATTAGATTTCGTTACTTCTATTTCAGGAGCAGCCACAGCAATATCAAATGTTGGGCCAGGTTTGGGGGAAACAATTGGACCTAATGGAAATTTTTCTAATTTATCTGATATTTCGAAATGGATACTCAGTTTTGGTATGATTTTAGGTAGACTTGAGCTATTTGCTATACTAGTGTTATTTATTCCATCATTTTGGAGAAAATATTAATGATTGAAAAAAAACAAAGCTGGTTAGATTCAATTTTAATCTACAAAGATATAAGAATGGTAAGAATATTGCTTCTTGGAGCAATAAGTGGTTTCCCTTGGGTTTTAATTGCCAGTAGTTTAAGTCTTTGGTTAAAAGAAGAAGGTCTAAGTAGATCAACTATAGGATGGGCAGGTTTAATCTTCGGTGTATATGCATTTAATTATTTGTGGGCGCCAATAATAGACAGGATACAAATACCATTATTAACAAAAAAATTAGGTCATAGAAGAGGATGGATTGTTTTAATGCAAATAACAATTCTCCTAAGTTTGGCTATATGGAGTTTAATTAATCCTACTCAAAATTTAGCGTTAATAATTACAGTAGGACTAATTATAGCAATTGCATCTGCTACGCAGGACATAACTGTTGATGCTTTAAGAATTGAACAAATTAATGAGAATGAGGGAAAATCAATGGCGGCTGGAGCGGCGATGGCTGTGGTTGGTTGGTGGACAGGTTATAAACTAGGAGGAGTAATTGCTTTATTTACTGCAGAATTTTTTGAAAATATGGGGGTTTCTGATTATTGGCAAGCTACTTTTTTAGTTCTAGGAGTTGTTATAATTCTAATGAACATTGGTTTAATGTTTGTACATGAACCAATAGAAACCGACAGGCAAGCCAAACAAAAAGAAACTGATAAGTTAATTGAAGGAAAGCTTGGTTCAAGCAACGTTATAACTAATTTTATAGCTTACATTACAGGAACTATTGGCGGTCCCATAATTAGTTTTTTTAAAAAAAATGGATTTGCTATTGCTGCAGGAATATTAGGATTTGTATTCTTATTTAAAATTGGAGAAGCTTTTCTTGGTCGGATGTCTATTGTTTTTTACAAGGAAATTGGTTTTTCTAAAGGACAAATTGCAATTTATTCAAAAGGATTAGGATGGATTACAACTGTAGTTTTTACTCTATTGGGTGGAATAATGGCGATGAGAGCAGGAACTATAAAAACAATGTTCTTTGCTGGAGGGCTAATGGCTCTTACAAACCTCTTATTTGCAGTTTTAGCCTGGACAGGTAAATCTGAATTATTATTTGCAATTGCTGTAATAGCGGATGATATTACTGCTGCATTTGCAACAGTAGCATTTGTAGCTTTTATTTCATTATTGGTTGATAGGACTTATACTGCAACCCAATATGCATTACTTGCTTCTATAGGAACTGCTGGCAGAACTACTCTTGCATCTTCTTCGGGCGCTCTCGTTGATTGGTTAAATGGAAACTGGGGAACATTTTTTGTATTAACCACATTAATGGTAATTCCATCGTTAATTTGTTTGTGGCTAATAAGAAATAAAATAAAAATTGGTGCAAAATAATTTTTTTTGTAACACTACCTTTATAAATTTATATGAAAAACCTTCATATAAATCTGTAATATCTACGCAAATAATTTATGGAGAGCAATTTAAGATTCTATCAAAAAAAGGAAAATTTTTTAAAATAAAGACTTTTTACGACGATTATATTGGTTACATTAAATTATCCAAATGTATAAATAAATTCAATCCAACACATAAAGTGAAGGTAATTAAGTCTTCAGTATATAAATTCAAAAAAAATAAAAAAAAAAAATTAAATAAATTTTTAACATTTGCAAGCAGGGTATCTATTTTAAAAAAAAATAAAAATTATTCTATGTTTGAAAAAAATAAATGGATAAAAAATTCAGATTTGGATTTTATTAAAAAAAAAAATAAAAATTATGTTAAAATTCTTAATTTATTTAAAAATTGTAAATATAAATGGGGCGGTAAAACATTTGAAGGTATTGATTGTTCAGCATTAATTCAAATATTTTATAAATTTAACAATAAATTTTTTCCAAGAGACACTAGGGATCAAATAAAATTTAAAAAAGGAGTCGAAATTAAAAAAAAATTTAAAAAAGGAGATCTTATTTTTTGGAAAGGTCATGTAGCATTATGTTTGAATTCAAAAAAACTAATTCACGCCTATGGCCCTGAAAAAAAAGTAATCTTAATGCCAATTCAAAAAACAATAAAAAGAATTGAAAGAACTGCAAATTTAAAAGTGCAAAAAGTTTTTAGTATATAGATTACTCTCTTCCAAAGTCTGGTTTTGCAATATCTTGTTTTAGTTGTACAATTTGTTTTCTCACTTTTTTTGTATTTTTTAGATTTAATATCATTTTTTTATTATTCTTTTTTTTTATTATTTTTTTAAAATAATTTAAATTTTTTGAAAACAAATTTATTGACCTAATAATATTGTCATTGCTAAAAAATATATCTCTCCACATTATTTCGTTTGATGCAGCTATCCTTGAAAAATCCCTTAATCCTCCAGCACTAAACTTTAAAAAAGTTTTCTTTTCAATTTTCTGTGAAGTCTGAGCAGTTTTAATTAAATTATATGCAATTAAGTGGGGAAGATGACTGGTAATAGAAAAAACTTCGTCATGTTTGCTTGCATTCATAAAAACAACATTTGAGCCAACTTTTTTCCAAAATCTTCTAAGTAATTTAATTTTTTTAGTATTTTGCTTCTTTTCTTTAACTATTACACACCATTTTTTAAAAAATAAATTTTTATTTCCATATTCTGGACCGCTCACCTCTGATCCTGCTATTGGATGACTTGATATCCAATTTAATTTTTTATTTAAAAAATTATTTTTTAAGTTGATCATTTTTTTTTTAGTTGATCCAACATCAGTAATTAAAGAATTATGATTTAAATTTTTATTTAATTTTATAATTATTTTTTTGTATTCACTCATAGGTGTACAAATAAAAACTGCATCTATATTTTTTAAATTTTTATCCAAACTTTTCAAGATTTTTATTTTTGAATTAATTTTTTTTATTTTTGAAATATTTTTTTTTGATTTTTCAAAGACAAAAAATTTTTTTGCTATTTTCTTATTTAATGAAGCTCTGAGAATTGAAGAGCCTATTAGTCCACAGCCGATTATTAAAAAATTTCTAAACATTTTTAAATATGGTGTTTATTGATTTCATAAAAATTTTATTTTGTTTTGTGTTTCCAATTGTAAATCTTAAACAATTTTTAATTCCATAACTCTTTGTTTCTCTTAAAATTATTTTTTTAGACAATAATTTTTTTTCAATTGTGTCTGCTGACATTCTACATTTATTAAAACTTAATAAAAGAAAATTTCCACTTATACTATTTGAATAAATTTTAAATTTTTCCAAAAAGATCTTTAGTTTTTTTGCCCATATAAAATTGTGTTTAATAGATTTTTTTATAAAGTTATTGTCTTTCAAACTTTCTATTGCAGCGATTTGAGCTATTTTTGTAACATTAAAAGGCGGTTTAATTTTGTACATTTCATCTATTATCCTTTTATCGCCATAACCCCAACCAATCCTTAATGATGCAAGTCCATAAATCTTAGAAAAAGTTCTTAAAATAAAAACATTTTTTGAATTTTTAAAAATTTTTAAACCTGAAGAATATTTTTTATCTTTTAGATATTCAAAATAAGCATCATCAACGACTAATAATATTTTTTTACTTATTTTTTTTCTTAGTTCTAATAATTCTTTTTTATTAAGATATGTACCAGTAGGATTATTTGGATTAGCTAAAAAAACTATTTTTGTTTTTTTTGTAGTTTTTTTAATTATTTCATTTACTGAAACTTTATAATTTTTCTCTTTAGCATATATTACTTTTGCACCTACAATGCTTGAGTAAATTCTATACATTAAAAAACTATATTGTGGTACAACCACTTGATCACCTTTTTTTAAAATTAGCTGACAAAGCATTTGAATGACTTCGTCAGATCCAGATCCACATATAATTTTTTCATAATTACAATTAAATTTTTTTGATATAGCTTTTCTCAATTCTTTGGATTTACTATCTGGATATTTAGATAAATTATATTTTCTCTTTATAATATTTTTTACTCTTGGACTTGTTCCTAAAGCTGATTCATTGGCCGATAATTTTATTAGATTTACTATTTTACCATGGCTTGATTTCCCTGGCTTGTAAGATTTTATGTTTATTTTTCTTAGTTTTATCATATTAATTTTTTTATTTATAAATCAAAATAAGCCTATTTACATAAAATAACTGATTTTTTCAAAAAAATTGACAGCTAAAAATACTTGCTGTAAAAGATCTTTGCGCTGATTTAATTAACTGAATTGCGAGCGCTTTAAAAAAACCGCTAAAAAAGTTTTTTTTCCTCACAATTCAAAAAAGTTATGAACAATATTGATAAAGTAAAAAAATTAATTGTAAAAAAACCACTTAAATTAGATTGTGGAAAAACTATATCTAATTTTCCTATTGCTTATGAAACATATGGGAAGCTCAACGAAAATAAAGATAATGCAATTTTAGCTTTTCATGCACTTACTGGTGACCAGTTTGTTTGTGGTACAAATCCAATAACCAATAAAGAAGGTTGGTGGAATTATGCAGTAGGTCCTAGAAAAGCAATAGATACAAATAAATATTTTGTAATATGTGCAAATGTAATTGGCGGATGTATGGGATCTTATGGACCTAGCGACTTTAACCCAGATTCAAACAAAATATTTGGAACCGATTTTCCGGTAATTACTATAAATGATATGGTAAATGCTCAATATAATTTAATAGATTTTTTTGGAATAGAAAAACTCTTTTCTGTTGTTGGTGGATCGATGGGGGGAATGCAGGTGTTACAATTTATATCTAATTTTCCAAATAAATCTTTAACAGCTATTCCTATTGCTTGTGCTGCAAGTCATTCTGCTCAAAATATTGCATTAAATGAACTTGGAAGACAATCAATTATGGCGGACCATAATTGGAATAATGGTTTTTATGAAGAAAAAAATAAACCTCCAGATAAGGGACTATCTGTAGCAAGAATGGCTGCACATATTACTTATTTATCAAAAAAAGGTTTACAAGAAAAATTTGGAAGAAAGCTCCAGGAAAGAGATGATTTAAAATTTAGTTTTGATGCAGACTTTCAAATTGAGAGTTATTTAAGATATCAAGGATCAGTCTTTGTTGATAGGTTTGATGCTAACAGCTATCTTTACATAACTAGAGCTATGGATTATTTTGATCTTGGAAAACAATTTGGTGGAAATCTTTCTAAAGCATTTGAAAAATCAGATACAAGATTTTTTATCATTTCTTTTACATCTGATTGGTTATACCCCACATCTGAAAATAGAGAGATTGTTATTGCATTAAATTCTATTGGTAAAGATGTTGGTTTTGTTGAAATAACCTCAGATAAAGGACACGACTCTTTTTTATTAGACGTTCCAGATTTCTTAAATGCCGTAAAAAACTTTTTAAACACTTCTTATAGTAAATTTTATGAAAAAAGAATTTAATATTATTGCAAAACTTTTAGAAAAAAATACTAAAATCTTGGATGTTGGATGCGGTGATGGAGAATTAATGAAATATATTTATGAGAATATTACTAAAGATATTAGAGGTTTAGAAATATCAAAAAAAAATGTTCAAAAATGTATAGAGAAAGGTTTAACTGTAATTGAAGGTAATGCTGAAAAAGATCTTCAACAATTTCCTAATTTATCTTTCGATTATGTTATTTTAAGTCAAACACTTCAAGCATTTTTAGATCCAGAAAAAGTAATAAAAGAATTGTTAAGAATAGGAAAAAAAGCAATTGTTACGATTCCTAACTTTGGTTATTGGAAAGTAAGAATGCATTTACTTTTTAAAGGAACCATGCCTGTTACGGATAATTTACCAAATGAATGGTATGATACACCCAATTTGCATATGTGCACAATTAAAGACTTTGTAAATTATTGTAAAATCAAAAATATAAAAATCAACAGTACAAACTTAGGATATAAAAATTTTTTTTCAGAATTAGGAATATTTATTATAGAAAAATAAAATGAGAATTCAAATTATAAAGTGTTTAGAGGATAATTTTTCATATCTAGTAATTGATGAAACAAAAAATATTGCATGCGTAGTAGATCCAAGTGAAGCAAGGCCAATCGTTGAATATGTAGAGAAAAAAAATATTAAATTAAAATATATTCTAAATACTCATCATCACTACGATCATATAGGAGGAAATGAGGAGCTAAAAAAAAAATATAATTCAAAAATAGTTGCTTTTAAAGGCGATAGTCACAGAATACCAAATATAGACATATCAGTTAGTGATCAAGAAATTTGGGTGGCTGAAAATTTTAAATCAAAAATTTTACATATTCCTGGACACACTAGTGGACATATATGTTTCTATTTTGAAAGTGAAAAAATAGCATTTACAGGTGATACACTTTTTTCTCTTGGCTGTGGTAGAATATTTGAAGGAAGTTATGAAGAAATGTTTTTATCTTTAGATAAACTAAAAAAATTACCCAAAGAAACAAAAATTTACTGTGGTCATGAATATACTCTTAAAAATTCTGAATTTTGTTTAAAACACGAAAATAATAATATTTTACTTAAAGAAAAAGTTTCTGAAATTAAGAAAAAAATTTCAAAACAAGAACCTACAATACCATCAACTATTAATGATGAATTAGCATGTAATATTTTTTTGCGAGCAAAAAATTTGAAAGATTTTATAAAATTGAGAGATTTAAAGGATAATTATTAATTTATTAATCTTGACTAAAAAATGTCTAGAACTATATTGCTGGTTATAAAATTTGAGGATTAATAATGTCATTTGCAATTATACAAACAGGTGGAAAACAATATAAAGTTAAAACTAGCGATATATTGAAAATTGAGAAAATCAAAGATGACAAATCAAAAAAAATAGAATTTGATCAAGTCCTTGCATATGGTGACGAAAAAAATATTGAACTTGGATCTCCTGTAGTTAAAGGAGCAAAGGTAGAGGCTGAATTAATCAAAAATGGAAAAAATAGAACAATTTTAATATTTAAAAAAAGAAGAAGAAAAAATTCAAGAAGAAAAAATGGACATCGACAACAATATTCATTAATAAAAATAAAGAAGATCTTTTCTAAAGACGGATCAGTTTTTTCTGAATTAAAAAAAGAAACTAAATAGAAAAATATTATGGCAACAAAAAAAGCAGGTGGATCATCTAGAAATGGAAGAGATAGTGCTGGCAGAAGACTTGGTGTCAAAAAATATGGTGGTCAGTTTGTTAATCCAGGAAATATCATAGTTAGGCAAAGAGGAACAAAAATTTTTCCAGGTAATCATGTAAAAATGGGTAAAGATCATTCAATATTTTCATTAGTAAAAGGTAAAGTAGAATTTAAAAAATCAAAGTCAGATAGAACATTTGTTTCTGTAAAACCCAACTAATTTTAACAACTATTAATTGTTGTATCATGAAATTTTTAGATCAAGTTAAAATATATGTAAAAGCTGGCGATGGAGGCTCAGGTTCCCCAAGCTTCAGAAGAGAAAAATTTATCGAGTTTGGTGGCCCTGATGGTGGCGACGGTGGAAAAGGTGGATCTGTTATACTTAAAGCAGAAAGAAACTTAAACACCTTAATCGATTATAGATATCAACAACATTTTAAAGCTCAAAGAGGTGTGGATGGCAAGGGAAAAAGTCAAACTGGCAGAGGTGGAGATAATTTATTTTTAAAGGTACCAGTAGGTACTCAAGTATTTGAGGAAGATAATAAAACTTTAATATATGACTTTAAAGAACAAGGAGAAGAATTTATTGTAGCAATAGGTGGAAAAGGTGGATTTGGAAACACAAAATTTAAATCATCAACCAATAGAGCTCCTAAAAAATTTACAAAAGGAAACAAAGGTGAAGAGTATTGGATTTGGTTGCAACTTAAAACTATTGCAGATATTGGAATAATTGGTTTACCAAATGCGGGTAAGTCCAGTCTTTTAGCTTCTTTAACCAGCGCAACACCAAAAATTGCAAATTACAAATTTACAACAATTAATCCAAACTTAGGAGTTGCTATATACGACGATAAAGAAATTACTTTAGCAGATATACCCGGTTTAATAGAAGGAGCACATTTAGGAACTGGCCTAGGTATAAAATTCCTTAAACATATAGAAAGATGTAAAACACTTTTACACTTAATAGATATATCTGAGCAAAATTTAGTAGCATCCTATAAACAGGTTAGAAAAGAATTAGGTAAATACAGTAAAGACTTATTAAAAAAAAATGAGCTAATCGTATTTAATAAAGCAGATTTGTTGGAAAAAAATGAATTAATCGAGAAAAAAAGAGAGTTTAAAAAAACAATAAATAAAAATGTTTTATTAATTTCAACAATGAATAAAGCAAATATTAGTCAAATAAAATCAAAATTACTAAAATATGTACATTGAAAATTGTAAAACTATTGTAATAAAAATTGGTTCCTCTTTATTGATAAATGACAAAAGAGAAATAAGAAAAAAATGGTTATCTGAATTTGCAAAAGATATTAAAGATTTGATAGATAAAAAAAAAAATGTAATAATTGTAAGCTCGGGAGCTATAGCTTTAGGTTGTAAAAAATTAAATTTAAATAAAAAAAATTTAAAATTAGATAAAAGTCAGGCAGTAGCCTCTATTGGTCAAATAGAGTTAATGAATTTGTTGAAGCAAAATTTTAATTCAAAGAATATTAATATTTCCCAAATTTTGCTAACATTAGAAGATACAGAAAAAAGAAGACGAGCAATTAATGCAAAAAGAACATTTGAAAATTTATTTAAACTAAATTTTGTGCCAGTTGTAAATGAAAATGATAGTATAGCAACTTCTGAAATCAAATATGGTGATAATGATCGCTTAGCATCTAGAGTTGCTCAAATTTCAGGTGCAGATTGTTTAGTGCTTTTATCTGATGTTGAGGGGTTGTTTACTAAAAATCCAAAAATTTTTAAGGATGCAAAACTTATATATGAAATAAAAAATATAGATGATAATATTCAAAAGTTTGCTGAAAAAAGTGTAGGTGAACACGGTACTGGTGGCATGAAAACAAAAATTGATGCAGCAAGAGTCTGTCAGTTATCAGGTTGTATGATGGCAATATCAAATGGACTTTCATTAAGACCAATAAAAAAATTATATGAAAAAAATTCTTGTACTTGGTTTTTACCTAAAGTCACAAAACTTGATGCTAGGAAGAAATGGATTATAAGTTCAATATCTCCTAAAGGAGAATTAATTGTTGATGATGGCGCTATTAAAGCACTAAAACAGGGAAAAAGTTTGCTTGCTACTGGAATTTTAAAAGTCAATGGAAAGTTTGTTAAAGGTGATCATATTAAAGTTTTAGATAAAAATATGAATGAATTTGCACGTGGACTTAGCTCTTTTACTTCAACTGAAATATCAAAAATAAAAGGACAACATTCAAAAAATATTAATGAATTACTTGGATATATTTCAAAATCTGAGGTAATTCACAAAGATGATATGGTTAAAATTTAAATGTTAAAATATTTAAAATTAATTGGTAGTAAGGCAAAAGAAGCTTCAAAATCCAAAATAAATACAAAAAAAAAGAATAAGATTTTATTAAAGTATTCTAAATTAATAAAAATTAATAAATTTAAAATAATACAAGAAAATAAAAAAGATATCGATTATGCAAAAAGGGCTGGTTTAAAAAATAATTTGATTGAAAGATTAGAACTTAATGAAAATAAAATTAATAAAATAATTAAATCAGTCCAAGACATATCAAAATTAAAAGATCCTGTGGATATTTCTCTGGAAAGTTGGAAGAGACCAAATGGATTAAGAATAAAAAGAGTAACTATACCTTTGGGTGTAATTGGGGTAATTTATGAAAGTAGGCCCAATGTTACTTGTGATATTTCAAGCTTATGTTTTAAGGCAGGAAATTCTGTAATATTAAGGGGTGGCTCTGAAGCATATTTTTCAAATAAAATTTTGTCTAACTTATTTAGATTATCTTTGAAAATTAACCAAGTTAATGAGAATTATATTCAATATATAAATATCAGAAACAGAAAAATAGTAGATTTAATGTTATCAAAAATGAATCAGTATTTTGATATAATTATACCTAGAGGTGGTAAAAACCTTGTCAAAAAAGTACAAAACTACTCTACAGTTCCAACAATTGGCCACCTTGAAGGTATTTGTCATACTTATATAGATAAATATGCAAATTTAAAAATGGCAAAAAAAATTATTAAAAATGCAAAATTAAGAAATACAAGTATATGTGGGGCAACGGAAACTATATTGGTACATGAAAAATCTTTAAAAAAATTTATAAATCCTATTTTAGAAGAATTAATCCAAAAAAATTGTGTAATATATGCCGATAAAAAAGTTAAAAAAATTTTTAAACACAAATGTAGAGATGCCACGAATAAAAGTTGGTCAACAGAATATTTGTCAGCAAAAGTTTCTGTTAAATCTGTAAAAAATGTAGAAGAGGCAGTATATCATATAAATAAATATGGAACGATGCATACAGATGCAATAATCTCCACAAATAAAAAAAATGTTAAGTTTTTTATAAAAAATGTAAAAAGCTCTATAGCTATGCATAATACATCAACACAATTTGCAGATGGTGGAGAATTTGGTTTTGGTGGAGAAGTTGGAATTTCTACAAATAAACTTCCTCCTAGAGGACCTGTTGGGTTAGATCAGTTAGTAACTTATAAATACGAAATTGCAGGATCAGGACAAATTAGAAAATAAATTGAAAAAAGTAAAAAAAAGAATTGGTATTTTAGGTGGTTCATTTGATCCAGCTCATAAAGGTCATATTAAAATATCAAAAGAAGCGAAAAAAAGATTTAACTTACAAAAACTATTTTGGGCAATAACATTAAAAAATCCATTTAAATCTAAGTGTTCAAAAACTTTAAGAAAAAGAATTCAATACGCTAGAAAAATTAATTTAAATAATAAATTTATTAAAGTGAAATTTTTCGAAAATATTATTAAATCTAATAAAACAATTGATTTGATAAATTATTTTAAAAAAAAAAATAAAAATTCAGATATTTATTTTATTATGGGGGCTGACAACCTTATACAATTTCATAAATGGCATAAATGGAAAGAAATTTCACTAAAGTGTAACATTTTGGTATTCGACCGTCATGGATATAAATCAAAATCCCTTAAATCATTAAGTTTTAGAATGATAAATAGTAAAAATTTAAAATATATAAATTTTAAAAAACTTAATATTTCATCTTCTCAATTAAGAAAAATTTGATAATCTAAAATTAATTAATGGAAAAAATCTCCGACTTAAAATCAAAGATCATTAACATTCTTGATAAAAATAAAGCATTAGATATTGTAACTATAGATCTTAATGGAAAATCTTCAATTGCTGATCACATGATTATAGCAAGCGGTACTTCATCAAGACATATTCAAGCATTATCTGAGCAAGTTTTAGATCAGTTTAAAAGTTATGGAGTCTTAAATTGTAAAATAGAAGGCAAAGATAGTAATGATTGGAAATTAGTTGATGGTATTGATTTGATAGTACATATTTTTAACCCAGAAAAAAGAAAATTTTATGAGTTAGAAAAAATGTGGTCTGAACTTATTCCCAAGGAAAAATTGATTATATGAAAAAAATTAAAAATATTTTTTTGATATTTTTTATTTTTCTTTTTCATAGTATTGTTTATGCGACAAATGAAGAGGAAATCTATAAAAAAATAGACTTATTTAGTGAAGTATTAGACAAAATTAATAAAGAGTATGTTGACGATATAGATCAAAGTGAAGCTATGGATGCAGCAATAAATGGAGTACTTCAATCATTAGACCCTTATTCTGCTTATATGTCTCCAGAAGTTTTTAAAAATATGCAAACAGAAACAAGGGGAGAGTTTGGTGGTCTGGGGATTGAGGTAAGTATGGAACATGGCGTAGTAAAAGTTATAACTCCAATGGATAATTCTCCAGCAACTAGGGTTGGTGTAAAAGCGGGTGACTATATTGTTAAAATAAATGGTATTCAAGTTCAGGGAAAATCCTTATCTGAGGCCGTTGATTTAATGAGAGGACCCGTAGGTTCTGAAATAGAAATAACAGTTAGACGGAGAGGTGTTAAAAAAGCTTTAACATTTAACATCAAAAGAGAGATTATTGAAATAGACTCTGTTAAATCAGAAATAATTAATGATGAAGTTGGGTATTTAAGACTTACCGCTTTTAATGAAAATAGCAGTAATCAGGTTAGAAAAAAAATAAATAACTTTAAAAAAACAAAAAAAATTAAAAAATACATACTTGATTTAAGAAATAATCCTGGAGGATTATTATCTCAGGCAATTAAAATTACTGACTTTTTTTTAGATAATGGTGAAATTGTATCTACTAAAAGTAAAAAGAAAACTGAAAATAGAAGATGGTTTGCAAATGAAGGTGATATAATTAATGGTCAAACACTTGTAGTTTTAATTAATTATGGCTCCGCATCGGCTTCGGAAATTGTAGCGGGGGCCTTAAAAGATCATAAAAGAGCAATACTTGTTGGCGAAAGTACATATGGAAAGGGGTCTGTTCAATCAATTCTTCCACTTGAAAATGATGGAGCAATTAGACTGACTGTTTCAAAATATTATCTTCCATCTGGAACTTCAATATCAGAAGTTGGGGTTGAGCCTGATATAGAAATTGCTGAAAATTCAGATGATTTTAGAATAAATACAGAAACAGATAATCAGTTAGATTTTGCTTTAAAACTTTTAAATGGTTGAACATGGAAGAAAAATACAAGAAGTTACCACTTAGATCCGGTGTGGGTATAATACTTTTAAACAAAGAAAATAAAATTTTTGTCGCTAAAAGAATAGATAATCCAAAAAATTACTGGCAAATGCCACAAGGTGGTGTTGATAATGGAGAAGATTTTTTACAGGCAGCCCTTAGGGAGCTTGAAGAGGAAACTAGTGTGAAAAGCGTTTCATTAATAAAAGAAATTCAAGGTTATACAACTTATAATCTTCCTGATAATTTGTTGGGGATAATATGGCGTGGAAAATATAAAGGGCAAAAACAAAAGTGGTACGTTATGAAATTTATTGGAAAAGATAGTGAAATTAATCTAAATACAAAAAAACCAGAATTTTTGGATTGGAAATGGATAGAAATTGATAAAATTACAGAAGGTGTTGTAAATTTTAAACTAGAAGTTTATAGAAAACTTCAAAAAGAAATAAAAAATATAATTTAATTCCCTTAAATTTGTCTTAAGGTTTCCACTTTTTGGGAGAGTAAAAATCTTTTTTGATCATCTATATCTGATTTTTCTAGTTGTTTTTCAGCATCTTTTAATGAGTTGGTTATATAATTTTTATCTGAATTTTTTAGATCAAATATTGTACTTGTTAATATTGAAAGAGAATTATCTTTAAATTCTAAAATTCCATCCTCAATAAAATAACTTTCTTCATTATTATTTTTGCTGATTATTTTTAAAATACCTGGTTTTAAAAAAGATATAATTGGAATATGATCTTTTAAAATTCCCATCTCTCCCTCTAAGGAAGGCGCAACAACTTCTATGACATCGTTTTTAGATACAAAAAGTTTTTCAGGGTTTACAATATCTAATTTAAATTCTTCGCTCATTAAGCAGCTGCTTCTTTTGCCATTTTTTCAGCCTTTTCGATTGCTTCTTCAATTGTTCCTACCATATAGAATGCAGATTCAGGTAAATGGTCGTATTCACCTTTACAAATTGCATCAAATCCTTTTATTGTTGATTCTAAGTCTACCAATTTACCAGGTGATCCGGTAAATACTTCGGCAACAAAAAATGGCTGGGACAGAAATCTTTGAATTTTTCTTGCTCTTGCTACAGTTAATTTATCTTCTTCTGACAGCTCATCCATGCCAAGTATCGCAATAATGTCCTGGAGGGATTTATATGTTTGCAGGACTTTTTGAACTTCTCTTGCAACTCTATAATGTTCATCACCAACTATTCTTGGATCCAATATTCTTGAAGTTGAGTCCAATGGATCAACCGCTGGATAAATACCAAGTTCAGCAATTTGTCTCGATAATACTGTAGTTGCGTCTAAATGAGAAAAAGAAGTTGCGGGAGCCGGATCTGTAAGATCGTCAGCAGGCACATATATTGCTTGAACAGATGTAATTGACCCTTTGTTGGTCGTAGTTATTCTCTCCTGGAGATTTCCCATATCTGTAGCTAAAGTTGGTTGATATCCTACCGCTGAAGGAATTCTTCCGAGTAACGCTGAAACTTCCGAACCAGCTTGTGTAAATCTAAAAATATTATCAACGAAGAATAATACATCTTGTCCTTCTTGATCCCTAAAATATTCTGCTACTGTTAATCCAGTCAGAGCAACTCTTGCTCTTGCTCCCGGAGGTTCATTCATCTGACCATAAACTAAAGCTGCTTTAGAACCAGATCCCTCTGGTTTTATTACTCCTGACTCAATCATTTCGTGATACAAGTCATTTCCTTCACGTGTTCTTTCACCAACCCCAGCAAAAACGGAAAAGCCACCATGTGCTTTTGCAATATTATTTATAAGTTCCATAATTATTACTGTTTTACCCACACCTGCTCCTCCAAATAAACCAATTTTACCTCCTTTGGCATATGGTGCTAATAAGTCGATGACTTTAATACCTGTTACTAATATTTCAGTTTCAGTTGATTGATCATTGAATGTAGGTGCCGCTCTATGTATAGGCCAACTTTCTTTTGTTTTAACTTGTCCCTTTTCATCAATTGGCTCTCCAACTACATTTACTATTCTTCCTAATGTTTCAGGACCCACTGGTACTTTAATTGGTGCGCCAGTATCAACAACATCATCTCCTCTTTTTAAACCTTCTGTAGCATCCATTGCAATTGTTCTAACGCTTGATTCTCCCAAATGTTGAGCAACCTCTAAAACTAATCTATTGCCACTATTTTGGCACTCTAACGCAGTTAAAATTTCCGGCAGTTCACCTTCAAATTTAACGTCCACGACTGCTCCAATAACTTGTGTAATTTTTCCTTTTCTCATAATTATAAACTTTCTGCTCCTGATATAATTTCAATTAATTCTTTTGTAATTGCGGCCTGACGACTTCTATTATACTGAATAGTTAGCTTATCAACCATTTCACCGGCATTTCTTGTGGCATTATCCATTGCTGTCATCCTGGAACCTTGCTCGCTAGCTGAATTTTCCAACATTGCTTTGAAGATCTGAGTTGAAATATTTTTTGGAAGTAAATTTTTTAATATTTCATCTTCATCTGGTTCAAATTCATAATTGTCTTCAGTTGAAGATTCATTTTTAACTTCAGATTTATTCAAAGGAATTATTTGTTGTTCTTGTGGTATTTGAGTAATTACATTTTTAAATTGATTATAAAAAATTGTACATACATCAAATTCCTTTTTTTCAAATCTATCAATAATGTTTTTACCAACTTTATCAGCATCAAAATAATTTGCATTTTTTGACTCTTTAAAAGATAATTTATCAATTATGTATTGGCCATACGCTCTCTTTAATTGATCATTTGCTTTAGATCCAACTGTGATTATTTTAAGTTCTTTTTTTTCATTTAAAACTTTTTGAAAGTAAGCTTTAGCTTTTCTTATAATATTACTATTAAATCCCCCACATAAACCTCTATCTGAAGTTAAAACTACACATAAATGTATTTTATCCTCACCTGAACCAGTTAAAAGTTTTGGTGCATTAGATTTATCTGAAATTCCACTCGATAAGTTTAGGATAATATTATTCATTTTTTCAGAATATGGTCTTCCTTTTTCTGCATTT
>CEOQ01123129.1_pt1 | contig 21504 bp, 17 predicted proteins | sample 361351 | NCBI WGS metagenome assembly CEOQ01 (sample SAMEA2619907, study PRJEB7988) | marine metagenome | biome: marine biome (ENVO:00000447); feature: deep chlorophyll maximum layer (ENVO:xxxxxxxx); material: "saline water (ENVO:00002010), including plankton (ENVO:xxxxxxxx)" | depth 60 m | reverse complement strand
TTCGAGCTCTTGCCACAAATTGTGGGGGTTTCTGCAGCTGCTGAGATATTAATGACAGGCGATTTAGTGGGTGCTGAGGAGGCGTTGCGGATGGGCCTGGTTTCCAAAGTGGTTTCGGAGGATCAGCTGTTGGGCGAGGCCCGAGATATAGCGCGACGAATTACAGTGAACGGGCCTTTGGCGGTTAGGGCCACAAAAATAGCGCTTAATCATGCGAAGCAAGGAAAATCTGAGGAATTGGCAGATCACTTAAGGGCGGCGCTTGCATCACTTCTGGCTAGCGAGGACCATAAGGAAAGTACGTCTGCATTTATTGAGAAGCGTACACCTAAGTATACAGGGCGTTAGCGTTGCTTGTAGATAGTAAATTTATATATTCGCCATGTTTGCTAAAAAGCTACTCTGCACCTCCATATCTCCTTTAATATTTTTTAAGCCGTCAACAGCAAACGTTTTGAGAGTGGTCTTGTTGGTCGCGATTGGTGTCGTCAGCGGGAGAGATCCTGCATTGGCTGCCATGGAAGATCCTTTAGCAAAGCGATTGTCACCCCAAATTGCCAGGGAACTCGTTCCTCTATTGGATGAGTTGCGAATATTGGAAGGGGAGATGCCTCTCGCCATAGCAGAAAGAGACGGAAATAATGTGGCATATATTTTTTCTACACATGAAGCCGTCAGTCCGGCGGGTTATTCTGGGCAGTCATTTGATGTCATGGTGGCGCTGCGAGTTGACGGCACGATTCTTGGCCATCTTATTCTTGAACATAGAGAACCGTTGATTGGGACTCACCAAGTTACTATTGGAGATGTGGATCAATTTTTAGGCCAGTTGCATGGCTTGAATGTCGCGTTAGAGAGGCGAGCTCCATTTAGGCATATGGATGGTGTCTCTGGTGCTACGATTAGTGCCAATGCTATGTGGGACGCTGTTATGGGTTCTTCTGTTGTCGTTGGTTATATGATGGGGATCATCTCTGATGAGGTCGGTGGGCTATCTATAGAGCGGTTTAGTTTTACGGCACGGACATGGGATCAATTGATTTCTGATTCCTCCATTAAAATTCATAGATTAACGAAGGGATTAGTGCGTGAGGCATTTTTAGCTGAAGGCGTCCATCCTGAACTTGATGGAGAAGATGAGGAGGATTTTTTAACTTTCTACATAGCCTTAGCAACGCCTCCATCTGTTGGGCGCAATTTATTTGGATCTAAGGTCTTCAGGAAGATTTCCCAAGGTGCTATGCCTGGTGAACATCATCTCCTAATTGCCTCAACAGGAGGGTATAGTTGGGTACCCAAAAACCCCTACTTAGTGGATATTTTTGATAGAATAAAACTTGTTCAAGGAAATTTAATCCTGACCCTTGAAACCAAAAACTTTTATCCAGCACGTCGTTATGCTGCTCCCGAATCTCCTAAGTTGAGTCAAGGCGGAAGGTTTCTAATTCCGGGCGAAGCGGGGTTCGATCCTACACAAGAATGGGCGCTACAAGTCACCCTTATTGCTGGAAAGGGAGAGGGTGATCCTGTCAAGGAGGTAGGCATGAGTCTGCCCTACCGTATTCCTTCTCATCATGTTGTGGGCTCCGAAGAAGCTTTAGAGAATGCTGGATTAAAAGAGATATCCTATATTGGAATAGGTAAGTGGCGGAAATCAATGTTGTCAGACTGGCAGATAGTCTGGGCATCCAAGCAATGGGAGATCCTAGGTCTATTGTCGTTATTGGCCTTAGTAACATTGGTGCTGTGTTTTCACCAATATCTGACCCGGCATCGTAAAATTTATAGATACCTGAGATGCAGCATCCTGTTGGTAACCCTTATTTGGGTGGGTTGGATAGCAGGCGCACAATTAACAATACTGAGTTTAATTAATTATTTTCGGTTGTTCTTTTCAGGCACAGGCTGGGTGTCGGCGCTTTTTGATCCTTTATTAATCATTTTGAGCGGGTATGTAGCGATAACCCTAGTTATTTGGGGTCGCGGGGTCTTTTGTGGATGGCTTTGTCCATTTGGTGCCCTTCAGGAACTTTTGGCCCAAATTGGTCGGTTGTTCTCTGTCCCTCGTATTATGGTGCCCAAACCGCTTCAAAAAAGGGGGCATTTGGTAAAGTATTTTGTCGCTGGTGGAATTATTATCCTCACAATATTCTCTACTGAATGGGTTGCATTAAGTGCAGAGGTCGAACCTTTTAAGACCGCTATTAGTTTGCATTTTGGACGATCCTGGCCCTACGTTCTTTACGCACTAGTACTATTATTCGTTGGATTATTTATTGAGCGTTTTTTTTGCCGTTACTTGTGCCCTCTTGGTGCGCTCTTAGCTGTCGGAGGAAGGTTTCACTTCTTTAACACTCTGTTGCGACGTTCAGAATGTGGTAATCCCTGCCACCTGTGTGAACGCAGCTGTCCAATAGGAGCGATTGAGGCACACGGAGAGATTAATATGAATGAATGCCACCAATGTTTGGACTGCCAGGTTGAGTATCATGACCCAGCAAGGTGTCCGGCATTACCCCTTGTCTCGAAGCCGTCTGACTATTAAGTGGATTTTCGTCTCATAACGGCGTGAATTCTGGAATAGGTTCTGAGGGTTCCAAGGTTGTTAGAAGCTCGAGTAAGTTGCCATCGGGATCTCGAAAATAAATTGATTTTCCCCATACTCCATTGGCAGCTGGGCGAGGAACCGGCCCTTCTATTATTTCCACGCCCTTATCAGTCAACCAGTCGATTGCCTCCTGAATGCTGCGATCCCAACGAAAGCATAAATCAACGGTCCCTGATTCCAGTCGATCAGCTACTATATATGCCGGCTCGTTGAGCCTCTGGAGATTAATGATGGCCTCGCCAATTCTAACCCGCAAAACAGGAATTTTCCCTGTCCGGAAGGCGTCTTCAAATTCAGCCTCGCCCCCCAAAACATTTTTATAAAATTCCAAGGAGCGGTCCACGTCACTGGCCATCACGACCACATGGTCTATCCCCTGGATAGGGACTGGCATTTGCTACTGTACCACTGCATCCAGGGGCAATTTAATTGTCTCCCCCGTTCGTAGCGCAGTTGAAACCGCATCTGTCCATTGCATGTATTGCACTCCGGTAGCTAGGTCGGTGTGGGTGACAGTTTCCTGACCGCGGATGGCATTAATAAACTCTTCCTCCACCCGCCAGTAGTTCTGCTTATTTTTAGGTACGCGAACCAGCTTCATTTGTTTTGAATTTGCTTTGCCCGCAAAAAGTTGGAGTTCGCCGCCGCTATCTGTTAGCCGCAGAGTCCCCTCCGTCCCGCAAACGTGTATATCAATCATCGGAAGATGCCCGGTGACTGCCGAGACTGATAAACGCATTTGGCCCCCTTGAGCCATTGATCCCATAATTTCTATATGGTCTGGAATGGTACACGCACGTCGTTTTCCCGAACCATCTCTGCGATATTTCACCACTGTCTGCGCCAGTGCTTGTACCGTAGTTGCTGGTCCGAGCCAGCGCATGATTATTTCGTACCAAATTCCCATATTCATAATGTTATTGCCGCTGAGAGCAGGGTCTTGGCGCCAATGCAATGGTGTATCCGGCTGGGCAAAGGTCCCAGTAGTTACTCTGCCATCAACTGTAATAAGGTTCCCAATAAAGCCGTCGCTAATCATCTGAATAACGGTTGGATCAAATTTATTAGATAGGGGGGCGGGCACGATTTGAGCAATCAAGTTGGGATTCATGCGAGAGGCTTCTAGCATCTCTGATGCTTCGCTGGAATTCAATGCCATTCGGGCTTCGCAGAGCACATGTTTGCCAGTCTCTAGTGCAGCAATGGTCAGTGGTGCATGCATATAAGGCCATGTTCCTATACACACGGCATCTAATTGGTCGTCAAAAATAATGTCTTCCCAACTACCTAAGGCTTCTGGAATGCCGAACGTTTTTGCAACCTTGCGTGAGGACTTTAAGGTCCTATTGGCGACCGCTACTACTTCAACCCCTTTTATGGCCTGTAAGTTGGGAATATGTAGAAGTGTTGTGTTAGCGCCAGCGCCAATAATGCCTACAGATATGGTTTCATTGCTCATAGTTTTGCTTTCAGTTGCTGGTGGATTGGCAGACAAGTTTAATATACGTGTTTAAAGGAAAAATAATAAAGTACTTAATAGGGTCCCACTTATAAAGTTTTTTTCAACCTCTGTTATCTTTTGTCGGTTTGGCAAAGTCTTGGTTTTTCGCAACTAAGTTGGCTATGTGTTCACCTGCCAGAACGTCGGAGTATTTAGAGGGCCGTCCTGGGCTCTGACAGCTTGGAATACATCGGACTTTGGCGTAGTGGTTCGGGTTGAAAAAGAATGGTATGGAATAGCGCTCCTTGTTAGACCGGTTGATAACACGGTGTGTTGTTGCCTTGTAAATGTCGTTGGTCCACCGAGCCATAAGTTGGCCAATATTAACTACAAAAGTTTCTGGGATAGATGGTGCCGATATCCAGCTTCCATCAAGTAACTGGATCTCCAATCCGCCTAGATTATCTTGTTTGAGGATTGTCATTAATCCGAAATCCGTATGGGCTGTTGCTCCAATGGAGTCAGGTGAGAGAGAAGAGCTTTGCGGAAGGTAATGCATCATTCGCATAAGGACCGTAGGTTTGGTGTAGAATTGAGTAAAGAATTGTTGGTTGATGTTCAGGCTCAGGGCAAAGACCTCCAATAGCCGTAGTCCAAGTCGATGAATTTCAGCAAAGTAAGTCTCCACCGGACCTCGAAAACCTTTAAGATCGGGCCACTGGTTGGGGCCGTGCAATGGAAGCCCGGCTTTGACCTGGGGGTCATCCAATGGCAGGTCTATGCCTACGTCAAAGCTGTCTTTTAAGTCGGGGCCTTGCCCGGGGTATTGGGTAGTTCCGAATGGTAGATATCCTCTATGAAACTCGTCTTTTAGAGATTTCATACGGGTTTCTATCGGTTGCTCAAAGAATAAGCGGGAGGCTCGCATTACTGAATCAACGATGTCCTCCGGGATGCCATGGTTTGTTACCAAAAAGAAAGAAGTTCCTTTGCATGCGTCGCTAACTTGACCGGCCAATTCCTCTAAACCTATTCCTGTTTGTAGAGCGCTCATATCTATTACAGGTAGATTTTTTCCAATCGGTGGTATTCTGGAAATATTAGCCATTCTTGGATACCTTGGGCTGTCAATGTGATAGGGTTTATTCTTGGTGGACGTTATAATTTCAGAAATTCCAAGTATTAAAAAGTAATATTAGTAAAAAAGGGTTGGATGTGGCCGACAAGCTTTTTATAGATGCACAACAGTTGCTGGAGGGATCTTTCGAGCTTGGCCGAAAAGTGATAAAGGATGGTTTTGAGCCAGATCTTATTATCGGGGTATGGCGTGGCGGAGCTCCTATTGCTATAGCCTTACAGGAATTTCTTGCGTACGAAGGTGTTCTAGCGAATCACTATCCAGTTAAAATTTCCTCCTATGTGGGCATTGAAAAACAGGGCAGCCAAATAGTAATCGGAGAGATGCAGGGTTTGGCTGGGGTTCTGGGCGACTCCCAGAGTATTTTGATTGTGGATGATGTGTTTGAGACTGGTCGCACCATTGAGGCGCTCGTTGGGGAAATTAAGGTTATGTTGGGAGAAAGGGTCCCCACTGCACTCAAGGTAGCAACTTTGTTTTCAAAGCCGGATAAGCGTAAGAGTGTTCTTGAGCCTGACTATGTCCTTCACACCACTGAAAAGTGGCTAGTATTCCCACATGAGTTAGTGGGCTTAACTCCCGATGAAATTCATACTAACAAGGGCTTCAAGTATTGATCGGCTAGGACCTAGCCAGCGAGCGATGGAAGATAAAGAATAATTTCGGGAAATAGCATCAGTATGGAGACTACAACGAGGTCTGCTAGGAGAAAAAATAACACGCCTTTAAATATGGTAGTAGTTGTTGCGAGTCTACCGACTACACCCTTTATAACGAATACATTTAGCCCAATGGGTGGGGTTATCATTCCAATTTCCAAAAATTTAGTAAGAACCACTCCAAACCATATTAAGCTTAAACCGGTATCATGAAGAATTGGAAGCAAAACGGGAATCGTGAGGAGCATTGCGCCTAGGGGTTCTAGGAACATTCCCAACACCAAATACATTATCGCTATTCCGAGCAGCAAGAGAAACATATCTGCTCCAAGGTCGATCACTATCTTCGACAAAAATTGAGAGGCGCCTGACAACGCAAGAAATCGCGTAAGAAGTAATGCTCCAATAGCTATCACAAAAATAACAGCAGTTGTTTGAACTGTTTCCAGGAGCGCCTGTTTAGACTTTTCCCAAGAAAGAGATCCTTTAATTCCTGCTATCGCGAAAGCGAGTAAGGCGCCGACCGCCCCTGCTTCAGTAGGGGTGAATACGCCTGCGAATAGTCCTCCAAAAACCCCCAATACCAATAAAATTACAGGCCAGGTATCTGCGAGAGCCAGGAGTCTCTCTCGGAGAGAGGCTTTCTCAAGAACCGTGGGCGCAAGCTCTGGGTTTAGTTTTACCCGAACAATGATTACAAGTACGTACGCCAATCCGGTCAGGAGCCCGGCGCTTATTCCACCTAAAAACAATTTTGATATAGGAACTTGAACAAAAATTCCGTACAGAATTAGCAAGATAGATGGGGGAATGAGGGCCCCAATGGTTCCGGCCGCGGCGACCGTTCCGGTTGCTAGTGATGGATCGTATTTGTTACGCATCATTTCTGGCACAGCAATGCGGCCCATCGCGGCGGCGCATGCGACGGAAGACCCCGTAACCGCCGAAAACCCCGCTGCTCCAAAAATCGTTGCAACTGCGAGGCCTCCAGGCAACCCGGACAACCATTTCCGCGCTGCATCAAATAAGCCCTGAGTAAGGCCCGCGTGGAAGCAACAAAACCCCATTAGCAAAAACATGGGCACTGAGGTTAGCGCCCATTTAGCACCGAAATCATAGGGAACTGCGGTGAGAATCCCCCACGCTGGTTTCAATCCGACCAATGTCCAAATTCCCCCGAACGAGACTGCAACTAGAGAAACGCCGACGGGGAATCTGAGCAGTATAAGAATCAGAAGAACGCCGATGCCTGCTAAGCCAACTTCTATTCGATCCATAGAAACTTGTTTCCAACTTTATGATTTATTGTCTGAACGCATCATGTTTCTTTTCACCCAATCCACTCGGTGCTCCGGAGATCGTTGTGATAATTTTGTATAGTAAAACTAGGATAACCAGGCCGAAACCGACAGGGAGAAAGAAATATGAGGCCCAAATGGGAATTTTCCAATCTACTTCAATCATGAATGTCCCCACAGACATCTTATCTATTGCATCCAAAAAAGTTTGGTAGAAAAGTATCGAAAAAACCCCTGCAGAAAATAACCAGCTACATACTGCCAGAACTTTTTGGATCCGATTGCGAAATAACTGAACTAGAATTTCCACAGTGATAGGGGCGTCATTTTTTTCTGCGAGTGCTAAGGGTAGAAAAACGATGGGTAGCATGTAGTAGTGAGGTACAATGGTCACGGTAGCTGGAATTGGTAATCCAATCCACCTCAATAAAACATCAAGGCTAATGTGGGCCATCATCAGTACTACTGCAACGCAGGCAAAAAAGGCCCATAATTGGCTCAGAGATGCTAGTATTTGTCCTAAACGACCCAAGTTATCCTCGCGTTGATACGCAAATATTAGTTGTTGTTACTAGTGTCCTACATTCCGTGAGAGGCCGCATCTACCTTGTCCCAGATTTCCGTTTTATAAAGTGTGGTTACAGCTTCTACGTCATTGGCATCAATCGCTGAAAGGAGTTCTCGCCAGCGTATAATTAGGCCACGAAAGCGTTCCACGCGTTGCCGAGCATCCTGAATTCCGTAATTGTCTTTAGCCATCTGATCAAAGTTGGCTAGATCTTCCAAAATAAATCGATCAGTTAGCGCCACAAGCTCAGGAGAGGGTTCGAGCACTTGTATTCCGTCTTGTGCTGCCTTTGTATTTAAAACTTCATCATTAAAATTTTGAAACTCCACCGTAGTCAACGCCGCTGCCTCAGCAAATAGGTCAAGCATATGGCGCCTTTGTTGGGTTGTTAGGGATCTCCAAGTATCTATATTAAAATTAAATTCATTCCCGTTGTATGTTCCGAGGGGCAATCGAGTAACATATTTCGCTACATCGCCAAAATTTAGATTATAGAGCTCAGTTGCCGGGTGGAGGTTGGCATCTAGAGCGCCTCGGCTAAGAGCATCATATATATCGTTAGCCGAAAGGCTCATCTTTATGCCTCCAACATATTCAACCCATCTCCCAAAGGCGGAAAAACTTCGGATCTTCTTTCCGCGCAAGGATTCCACCGTTGTCATAGGTTCAATGGTAAGCAGCATGTAGGGGGCGTTTGCTGTCATCGCTACAAAAACGGAGCCATTTGCTTCGGCTTCTGCTAGGCATTCAGGGCATGTAAAAATATATTCGGAAACCGCTGCTGATAGCACTGTTGCATTTTTTCCCAGCATTGCCAGGTCGATAATTAAATTTGTTTGGGGCAGCTCAGCCGGATGATAGCCTGGCACGAGCATTGCGGCATCAGCTATCCCATCCCTTAGTCCTGTCAGGCTCTGTTTGAGGTTGAGCAGCGATCCATAATAGACCTCGGCACTCAATGTTCCTCCGGTTCTTTTCTCAATGTGTTCTTCGACGTAGGTGTAGGCTTTCGCCCAAGTGTGGGTGGGGGGGAGGCCAGTAGCGAAGGTAAGTTCTTTGGCTTCAGCTATTCCCTGCATGTGGGCAGTGCAAAAACAGAAAAGCGTGAGTGTTATTTTCCAACAGTGTTTCATAAAACCTCCCAAGTAACCGCCGAGTAGCACCTAAACCATCAATTAAGTTATTAAAAACAGCAATAACTCCGGCGCTGGAGCAGCTTTGTATCAGCTAGAATAACGTCTGTCATTAATCTGGTCACCCTACAGCGATTTGTTGGGTCGTTTGCTGCGGTCGATCGCCATCTAGCAGCCCTAAGCTTGATAAATCACCAGCTTTCTGGGATTACATCAAAAGCTATGGTGAAACGCTTTTCATTTGATTGAAACGGGATGGTTTGGTGGTAAAAATACGAAGGGAATAGGACTATTTGTCCTTCACTAGGTTGCAAGAGGTGGAAATTGGGGTCTTGTTGTGTTGCAACATGATTGCTTGGTCGTCCAAACTCAATATATCCTTCTCCCTGGCCATCACCGTCCTTGGTGCATGTGGGTAATATTCCATAGTAGACGCCGCTAATCCATCCGCTTGGATGTATGTGCGTTTCATGATGGCCTTGTTCGTACAAAATTGAACCCCACGCTACGAGACGCCATTTAGTAGGTATTTGAGCCAGGTATGGGTGGTCTTTATCCGGCGGATGCCCTAGCGTGTAATCGTGTATGGCGTTTTTTGCTTTATCAAGAAGCAAAGAGACGGGGCTGTCTGGCGGATCCAATTGGAGCGCATTTAGCCTTTCCCCCTTCTTGATCGCTTTCCCACCTTGCTCGTAGCTTAGGTTCGGGTCTTCCGAGCATCGTTTAAACAACGATTCATTGAAGACCTTCAAATTCTTGTATCCGTTTGGAACCTCAATATGCACCGTTTCTATAAATCGTTCAAAGTTACATAGGTTCTCCCACTCATCCAGCTTGTGAAGACCAATTAAAGCCGATGTTTTAAGGGCGAGTCCGCTTGTATCATTGGGTTTTAGCTGGAGAGTGCTTTCCGCAACGGCCAAGACCTCAGTCCAGGTCTCAGACTGGTCTTGTGAAAGTTTTGGAGCGACCTTCAGTTGATCGCCAGAGGAATCATTTTTTTCTGAGAACCTTTTTTGGTAAGCAAGGTCTTTCAGTGTATCACCCAAATTGGATCGTGCATGCGTGCTGTTTTTGTTAATATCTAGGCTTTTCCTGTAGCATTCGAGGGCGTCCTCTAGTCTGCCTTCTGCTCTCAGCGCGTTACCCATGTTGTTGTGGGCATCGGCATATTGAGGATCTTCCTCTATTGCTTTTTTATAGCTTTCAATAGCAGCCCCCAATTTTCCAAGGTCTTGGAGGACATTGCCCAGATTATTGTGAGCAATGGCGTATGTTGGCTTGAGGTCGATGGCAGTGCGATAGCAGTGTTCAGAATCATTTAGCTTGGCTAGAGATTCTAACGCTAGCCCCAGATTATTGTGTGCTTCCGCGTATTCAGGGTTTATTGCTAGGGCTTTTTTGCAGCTATCGATGGCATCGTGTGTTTTTCCAAGCGCAGAAAGAGCAAGGCTAAGGTTACTGTGTGCTTCTGCATATTGGGGTTCAAGTGTTATAGCTTTGGATATTAGATCAACAGCTAGGGAGTTGTCTCCACTCTGGTGGGAGATTACCCCAAGAAAATGTAGGGCTATTGGTTGCTGGGGTTGTGCTTGAAGAATTTGTTGGTAGATGGATTTAGCATTATCTAACTGTCCTGCCTGATGATGCTTTATAGCTAATTCCAGGGCCTCTTGTAGTGTCATGCTTTGTTGGTTCTCAACCATCGCTCACAAATCCTAGACGACCTAATCGAAGATTAATCCTGCGACCATCCTATTTTTATGGGTAGGTCCTTTTTATGTACCTTCCAGGTCCAGGATTTATTTAAGCAGACTCTTAGAATGGCGTCTATATATTGATGGCAACTTAGGAACTGGGTGTATCGGGTTAGCTTCACTTTTATGCTAACCAAAAAATTTACGAGGGGGAATTATGGCACAATTTGGTGACGACCCGGTTTCTGCAATCACGGAGGAAGAAGCCGCCGGGCAGATAGCAGAAATCTTTGCCGACATTCGAGACACCATGGGTATTCCCTTGCTGACATCTATTTGGCGCACACTTGTGTCTGTTGATGGAGGCCTAGAGGCAGTGTGGGCTGCCGCTAAACCCCTCTATCTAAGCGGTTTTCCCCAACTTGCTCTCGCTTCGATAGCAACGAGTGATGATTTGCCAGTTCCTAAGCCACTTTTAGCGGGCCAATTAGAGTCTGCAGGGCTAACGTCGGGAGATATTACCAGCGTGCGGGCTATCGTTTCGGCGTATAATAGGTCTAATGGTATGAATATGTTAGCGCTTAGTTGTTTGCTCGCTAAGCCACATGGCGACCCGCTGACAAAACCCAAGATAGAGAAAGTTATTCATTGGCCTCCTATACCTCGACTGTTGCCTCAGAACGAGATCGAACCCGATGTGTGGAGGCTACTTTTGGAAATAAACAAATTTGGCGCCGTAGAGGATGGGGCGCTGGCTACTTTATGGCGCCACCTGGCCCGATGGCCAGGTTTTCTGTCTATTGTGCATGACGTTTTTGTGCCATTGCAGCGATCCGGCGAGCTTAGTAAGTCCGTGCAGCGGGTACATGAAGTATCCGGTGAGTTGGCAGCAAGAATGGCTTATTTAAAGACGGAAACGGTTGCTCTGCCGGTTGGCGCCCATGAAATGGTTGAAAGCTATGTGGCTATTCCTGGTGCTGTGACCCGCATGGTAACCTTGGGACATGCAGTCGCGAACTGGCTGGATTCAGTTGTTGAATAGGTTCCATTTTTAAATCGGCTTTCACAATTGGTCGCTAGTGGTTATACCTGCTGGCCTGGAAGACACTATGGCGGGAGGGGGAGATATGCCAGACGGGCACGTCAAAAAGTCGACTCAGCGTAATCAACAGCTAAAAAACGTGGTCTGCAGTAGTTGTGATGGTTTTTGCCCGGTTGCTGTCAAGGTTGAAGAGGGTGAGGTTGTCAAAGTAACTACTAGAGACCATCCATTGTTCAAGGATGTGCTGTGTATGAAAGGTGCCTACGCTCCGAAATCTTTTGCCCATCCGAGCCGACTTTTACATCCATTGAAGCGGGTAGGTGCCCGCGGAGACGGGAATTGGCAGAGAGTTTCCTGGGATGATGCAATGGATGGTATTGCTGAAGAATTGACAAAGGTGGTTGATTGCTATGGGCCGGAAGCCTTTGCTATGGGTCATAGCAGTGGGACAGGAGTTTCCGACGGAGGCCTTGGCCGACGGTTCATGAACCATTTGGGATCCCCAAATTGGATCAGTGGAGTAGCGTACTGCATGGGAAATACGGCTGCTGTTAGTAGGATGGTTTACGGCTGGTATCCTAGGGCTGATATTTTGAGTTCCAATTGTATAGTTTTGTTTGGTCATGATCCGAGGCGGCATAGTTGGACGCTGGAGTATAAATCCATCCGGATGAGGCAAGCCAAGGGTGCGAAGTTGATCGTTTTGGATCCTCGAAAAAGTGAAAATGCGGAGGCTGCCGACGTTTGGTTGCCGCTCCGCGCCGGAACTGATGCAGCTATGACATTAGGCTGGCTGAACGTAATTATAGAAGAGGAGCTGTACGATAAAGACTTTGTGCGGGATTGGACTGTGGGCTTCAACGAATTTGTTGAGCGTGTGCGACAATATCCGTTGAGCCGTGTTTCTGAGATAACAGGTGTTGAGGAAGAGCTGATAAGGGAGGCAGCGCGCATGTATGCGGCGAGCAAACCTGCTTGCATTCCGTGGTCTCCCATTACAGATCAGCAAACCTCCAGCACTTCAGCTATTCGTCTGCAGTGTATTCTGCGTGCTATCACTGGCAATCTGGATGTTAAGGGTGGGGATATATTCTCAGGTTTTAGTTCCGCTGTACGTTCTGAGTCAGAATTGGAGATGCACGGCCTGCTAGCAAATGAACAAAAGGCCAAGCAATTGGGAAGCCAAGAATTTCCTGTTTTTACCTATAGAGGGATGGAAGAGCTTGGGGATGCAACGGAAAAGGTATGGGGTACCCGCTGGGCTAATTTGGTTTCAGGTTGCTATATGGCTAATCCGATGGTGGTTTTTAAGGCAATGGAGACGGGGGATCCATATCCCGTCAAAGCCTTCTTTGCTATGGCAAATAACGCGCTAATGGCTTACGCCAATACAGGGCGGATATATAGGGGTTTGATGAACCAAGATTTAATTGTTTCTTTCGAGCACGCGATGACCCCAACCGCTGCTATTTCTGATTATGTCCTGCCCGGCGACTCTTGGTTGGAGCGTCCAAGTATGCAGGCTGGTATTAGCGCAAAGGCCATGGAGCCGAGAGGGGAATGCAAAAATGTAGTAACATTTTGGCATATGTTGGCTGCTCGGATGGGATTTGGAGAGTTTTTTCCTTGGGAGAACCAAGAGCAATTGCTAGATTATAGACTGGAACCGGCTGGGTTATCGTGGGACCAAGTCATGGCAAATGGGCGTTTGCCTCGAGGCAAGCCTGAAGAAGATCCGTACCGTAAGTATCGTACAACTGGCTTTGCAACACCCTCGGGTAAAGTAGAGCTATATTCCTCCGTTTTGGAAAATTTAGGCTTTGATCCACTTCCTTATTACAGAGAGGCGGCAAAACCAAATTCCCAATATCCTTTGACGATGTTCATTGGGCTTCCAGATGACGAGTTTTATCGGACTGGCCATCGTCATATGCCAGAGTTTAGGAAAAGAGTCCCAGACCAGACTTTTTTTATGTCACCCGGAGATGCAGCAGCACTTGAAATTGTGGATGGAAATTGGGCCCGAATTGAAACCAAGGTAGGGGTTGTTTCGGGAAGAGTATTTGTTAGATCAAGCATGCCAAGGGGTTTGGTGCGAGTGCCACATGGTTGGTGGAAACCTGAGTCAGCTGGTGGGTTGGATAATATGTCTGGCATGTGGGATTTTTGCGATGCTCTGGTGACTACGGATGATGATCCTGAGCTCATAGACCTTGAACAGGGTATCCCTCATATGAAGGGTGTTCCATGTAAGGTCTATGGGTTATCCAAAGAGGAAGTGAAAAAGCTGGAGGATAAATATGGTCCTACCAACGACCTTCCTCGTGGACCAGAGGGGAAAATTTTGCGCTCAGACGCGAAGCCTAATGACTTCATGTTCGATGATTTCACGAGCGAGGGCCTGGAATTTGAAGCAGCTGCACTTTCCCTGTACGGCCGGAATACGCTGTAGGGGTCGTAGTACGGAACGATTGTTTTCGCGGCGCTGCAATGCATCGCTTTGGTTTAATGGGGGGGTTATACTATGGGTACCCGTCGGGCCGCGATGGTGGCTGGTGATATCACATCCATATCAAGGGGTACCCGCCACCGTTTTGTCCAGCGCGGTTCTGGGACGGTGGTAGTATTCGGATCACCGTCGAGAATAAAACCTTCTAGGCCATTATCCATGACTTCGTTGCACTTACTGACATATATTGGGAACCCGCCAATATACGGCATAAATACTCGGGGGCGGCCGGGAATATTGGCTCCCACGTACCATGAGCTGCATGTTGATCGCAGTGATACTTTTGAAACGTCGGTAACGTGTTCTACCCAATTGTCTTCATGCTCATTGGTGGGTTCTATGGTCGTTACATTTGTATCTCTCATGTGTGCAATACAATCAACAATCCAATCCACATGTTGTTCGATGGCTTGGATCATACTTGCCAGGACTGAGGGGCTGCCGGGACCAGTAATCATAAATAAATTCGGGAAACCAGCGGAAGCTAAACCAAGGTATGCTCGGGGGCCTGCTTCCCACTTTTTTAAAAGGCTCAAGCCATTGCGGCCAGTAATGGATATCTTATCAAAGGACCCTGTCATTGCTGCAAAACCAGTGGCACAGATAATAGCATCGAAGCAGTATTCCTGGCCACCAGCGACCAAGCCATTTGGAGTGAACCGTTCAATCGGAGATTCGGATATGTCGACCAGATCTACATGTTCTTGATTATAAACCTCGTAATAACCAGTATCCACACATAGTCTTTTGCAGCCAAGCACGTTATCAGGAGATAAAAGATCAGCTGTCTTTGGATCTTCTACGATATCACGAATTTTTGTGCGGACAAATTCTGCGATGGAATCGTTAGCCTCCTGTTCAAACAGCAGGTCCCCGTAGGCTCCAAGAAAAGGAAGTCCTCCTTTCTGCCATCGATCCTCAAATTGTTTTTGTCTCTCTTCAGGAGTTGCTTCTAAAGCGGAATCGGTATTGAACGGAAAATAAAACCCTGCTGGACGGCCTCGTGCTTTCGCCCGTAATTCCGGGTAAGTGGCCTTCACACGCTCTTCATATTTGGGGTCTAGTTTTTCATTCCAAGCGGGTATGGAATAATTGGGGGTTCGTTGGAATACAGTTAACGATTGGGCCTGTTTTGCAATGATGGGGATGGATTGAATGGCAGAGGATCCGGTCCCAATGATACCAACCCGTCGACCTTCTAATTTTGCGCCGTCATGGGGCCATTCGCCGGTGTGGTATATAGGTCCTTCAAATTTATCTATATCCTTAAAACTTGGCATGTTGGCAGCTGAGAGACAGCCTACTGCCATAATGCAGAATTGGGCTTGAACTTTATGCCCGCGGTCAGTCTCAACCAGCCATTTTTTGGTTGTTTCGTTGAAAGTAGTCGCAGTCACTTTGGTATCGAATTGGATATCGCGCCTAAGGTCAAATCGATCAGCCACGTGGTTGGCATAGGCAAGAATTTCTGGCTGAGGCGAATACTTTTCCGACCAACTCCATTCTTGGTCTAGCTCCTCGGAGAAAGAATAAGAGTATTGCATGCTCTCTACGTCACATCGGGCCCCGGGATAGCGGTTCCAATACCAGGTTCCACCCACTCCGCCTCCAACTTCAAATACACAGCTAGAAAGGCCCAGTTTGCGAAGGCAGTGAAGCATATACATCCCGGCAAAACCCGCGCCAACGATAACTGCATCGAACATTTGGTTTATCTCGGGTCGAGGCGTATCGATCTGCACGGTGCCTTCTTGATGCATTCTTTGTTTCATCCTCTCTATTCTTGTGGCCACAAACATAGTGGCGATTTTCAAAAACCTTTTAGGTATTTTGTCTATTACGGAATGGATGTTCAAGTTCTCAAGAGAAGTTTTTCCGTTCATATGGAAGTTAGTTTGGCGTTAATATGTAACTGCATTATCGGAATATAATCGGGGAGATGCTCATGAATAATATATCCACTCTGTTGGAAGGGCTCACTTTTCCCGAGGGGCCACGCTGGAGATCGGGGTATTTATGGTTTTCGGATTTTTATTCCAATGAGGTTATACAAGTTGATAGTGCTGGAAACCAAAGAACAGTTGTAGTGGTTCCGGAGCAACCTTCAGGTCTTGGTTGGACAAAAGATGGTCAACTCTTGGTGGTTTCAATGAGGGATCAGCGTGTTTTGAAATTAGATCATGAGTTGTTGGTGGAACATGCGAATTTGTCAGATGTTTCAACCTATTGGTGTAACGATATGGTTGTGGACCAGCATGGGGGGGCATATGTAGGGAACTTTGGATTTAATAGGCGTGCTGGGGAACAAGCTTGTCCAACCACTCTTGTCAGAATTTTGCCGGATGGAACTCCTAGTATAGCTGCAGATGATCTCTGGTTTCCTAATGGAATGGTAATCACTCCAGAGGGCGACATGCTAGTAGTGGCAGAAACATTTGCACACCGGTTGACGGCATTTGATATAGCGGTCGATGGATCCTTGTCTAATCGTAGAACCTTTTTCGAGGATTCTGATATGTATCCAGATGGCATTTGTCTGGATATGGAAGGTGCAATTTGGGTAGCAGATCCACACAATAACGAGGTTGTTCGCGTATTAGAAGGGGGAGCTATACAGGATAGAATTTCACTAGGTGATCGCGGAGCTTATGCTTGTGCGCTGGGTGGCCCAGATGGCCGGACCCTATATATTTGTACAAACAAGGGATCTGGGCCAGAGAACGCCGCTAATCGTGCGGGTAAAATTGAGTTCACCAAGGTTGCAGTGCCTGGAGTAGGTTCGCCCTAAAAGCGCAATTCTAGGAATTTAATAATTGGAGAACACTAATCGTCGAAATAGACAATAACGACCGCGTTGGCGATCACTATTGCGTCATCCGCGGCTTCATTAGGCACCTCTATGCCGCCGACTTCAGCTTCGACGGTCACGGTTCCATAAGGTAGTTCGTCAGCGATTTCCGAGGAATTTATCAAAGTTGGTTTGGGTACCCCGATTTTGACCGTTATGTGCATGTCGCTTGCTGATTTTTCGAGGGTTTGGAAAAAATTGAGGCTGGAATGCCGAATGGCATCCGAGACAGCTCGTTTTGCTGCAAGATTATAATCTTGACCATGGACGTCTACACCCATTCCCATTTCCGTTACGTATCGCTTCAAAGCCATTCTTGAGCTTCCTACCCGGTTCAATCAAATGTTATTGATGATATCTAAACGATAGGGATAACGATACGGGAAAAATTACCAGGTATTAGGTTTTCGTCCATATGAGTGCGGGCTGGACCTTTTCTAGCTCAAGGGTTTTTAGTATGATTGGTTTCGAGGGAGGCACTTTGCATGCGGGATTCTGGAGCGGGGTTGGAGTATAAGCTGGCCGACTTGGAGCCTCTTAGCAGTGTCCGAAAAAGCTATCGAGTCAGCTGGTACAGATCCCCAATTGAGCACGGTAAATTACGTGAGCTCATGCGTCCAAGTGACTTAAAAGGTTGGTTTCAGGCCGGTGGTCACATGGGGATCGCGGTCATTACTGGAGGAGCAGTAATCTATTTCTTCGTCAAAGGAATGTGGCTTGCAATGTTATTGAGTCTATTCGCGCACGGAACAGTGTGTTCATTTTTCAAAGGCATAGCTGCCCACGAGCTGGGCCACGGGACAGTTTTTAAGACAAAATCGCTTAACAGGATTTTCTTGCGCCTATACAGTTTGTTGGGATGGCATAATTTTCATGAATATGCGATGAGCCACACGTATCACCATCGATATACACTCCATATCAAGGGTGATCGTGAGGTGGTATTGCCTCAATTTTCCAAGAGCACTCCACTCTATATTGTACAACTTTTCACTTTTAACTTTGTCGGTGGACTATTTGCTCCAGGCTGCATCCCGACCATAAAGGGTACCATTGAAACAGCTCTTGGCGGGTACGGGACATCTGTTTTAAGTAGGGAGTGGAGTAAAGCTCTTTACACAGCTCACCCTGAGGAAAGGCCAGCCGCTGTGCGTTGGGCTAGATGGATGCTTTTGTTTCATGGGAGTGTGTTGGTTGTCGCTGTGGCTACGCAAATATGGGTGTTGCCTCTAGTTTTAACATTTCAAAATTTCACCGCGAATTTTTTGAAGCATCTCGTCGGGTTTCCAATGCATTGTGGATTGAGGAGCAATGTGTCCGATTTTAGAAAATGTGTACGCACAATTCTGTTGGATCCGGTTTCAGAATTTTTATACTGGCGAATGAACTGGCATCTGGAACATCATATGTACGCTGGTGTACCATGCTATAATCTCAAGAAGCTTCACTTGCTGCTAAAACATGACATGCCTGAGCCTCGCACGTTATTAGGGGCATGGAAGGAAATGAAGGAAATTTGGGAGCGGCAAAAAATCGACCCGGACTATGAGTTTGACACCCCGGTACCTAGTGCTGAGGGTGAGGGAAGGCGGCAGGATAGCGAGCTGGACGCTTCGATTGGGGATCTAGCTCCAATCGCCCTCCAATCGTCCTAGGTGTTTGTAGGGTTTTCATAAGGCTAGTTTTCCAATAGATCAAAGGTGGCGAGAAGTTATCGTGCAATGACTTCGGTGGGATCGTTTTTTGGGGAGATAAAAAAATGAAAGCAGTGATAGTAAATGCGGCAGCGTCAGGAAGTCTGAAAGTTGGCAATGTTCCTGAGCCGGTGCCAAATTCCCACGAAGCGATTATAAAAGTTGGTTCATTCTCCTTGAATAGAGGCGAGTTGAGGCGGGCTCAATCATCCGAGGATGGAAAGCAAATCGGTTGGGACTTGTCAGGAACTGTGGAGGCAAGCGCTGTGGATGGAAGCGGGCCCGGCAAGGGAAGTCATGTAGTGGGATTTTCACGTCGAATGGAAGGCTGGGCAGAATATGTAGCTCTGCCGACTGCCGACTTTGCTGTGATTCCAGAAGCAGTGGATGGACCGGATGCGGCGACCCTGCCCGTGGCAGGCCTAACGGCGCTTTATGCTCTTGAAAGATGTGAACGTATTTTGGGGACTAAGGTCTTAATTACTGGTGCTACGGGTGGGGTTGGCTATTTTGCGTGCCAGCTTGCTGGTCTCATGGGGGGTAAGGTGGTTGCACAATTGCGTAGGCCTACATATGCACGCCTTATAACCGATCTTGGGGTGGACGAAGTTATTGTTTCATCGGATGGGAGCAAGATCAGTGACAGCCATGAGTTCCGGTCCATAATAGATGGAGTTGGGGGGGGCATATTAGCCAACCTAATGAAGAAGCTGGAACCAGGAGGACGTGCCATTCTTTATGGGGTAAGCGATGGGAATGAGACACCTCTTGCCATTCGCGATTTGATGTTTACTGGGAATGGAAGAATTGAGGGCTTTCACCTATACCGTGAAAGCGAGATAGAGCCCGCTTGTAAGGGCCTAGAGAGGCTTTTGGAATTAATTCGGGTTGGAAAGTTGCGCACCCATATCCCAGTTCAAGAAAATTGGACGAATATTGGAGATGTGGCGGAGCAGTTGATTGCAAGAGATTTTCCTGGAAAGGCTGTCGTACATATCTAATGCGCGAAGGCCTGCGGTGGACACCGATGAATTGCCGCTAACAAATAAAGGATAAAACTTCTATGGTAATTTCGGATATTAGGACCCATTTGCTTTCTGTTCCCTATCGCGACCCTCCTAAGATTGGGGTGGCTGATTATTCTGCACTCGAAGCTAAGATAAATTTGTTAGTGGTTGAGGTAGAGACCAAATCAGGGGTGATTGGCACAGGGCATCTCCATCCAGTAGCGGGGGGAATGAGGACTCTTGAAACTTGTATCCATGAAATGTTGAAACCCCTCCTGATTGGGGAAGAAGCTACCAGCGTTGAAGCCTTGTGGCAGAAGATGTGGAGGGCAACATACATACAAGGAAGGATGGGGATTACCGTTATGGCAATGTCTGCCTTGGACGTAGCTCTGTGGGATGCAGTGGGAAGGCATGCAGGTAAGCCATTATGGGAATTATGGGGAGGAAGTGGGGATGCTCTTCCCATCTATGGTTCCGGTTGTTTTCGCGGACTTGGTCATGATGGAATGATCGAGAAGGCGAAGCGATACGTCGATCGAGGGTTTGCAGCCATAAAAATGCAGGTCGGCCATGTGTTTACCGAGGACGAAGATGTAGCAAACGTTCGCGACATGCGCCAAGAATTGGGAAGTGGCATCGGCATTATGTTAGATGTGAACCAGGGATGGACCGCTGACGAGGCAATACGGGTGGGTTCCCGGTTAGATGAGTTCGATTTAGCATGGCTGGAAGAGCCAGTTTTAGCAGATGATTTTGAAGGCTACCATAGGGTTGCCGATGCAATTCAGACCCCTGTGGTGGGGGGTGAGAATCACTTCACACACCATGATTTTAAACCCTTTTTCGCAAGCAAAAAAATACCCATCATCCAACCAGATATTATGCGAGGTGGCTATACGGAGTTGAAGGTAATAGCAAATCAAGCACACGATGTTGGTATAAAGATGGCGCCCCATTTGTTTTATGAATTAAACTCTCATCTCAATGCTTGTATTCCGAATCCTATGTGGCTCGAGTATATGGGCTGGTTTGACCATTTGTGGGTAAATCCAGCCCTTCCTGAGAATGGCTTGTTAAAGCCTCCTACTAGACCAGGGCACGGTTTTGACTTTAAGCCAGAGCTGTTCAAAGAATTCCCGTATCAAGCCTAGTGCTACAAATAGTCTTAAGGTAAGGGCTTGGTTGATGAAGATACTGGGTGCAATTGTACGGATTGGCGCATCTGGAATTCCCTGGTACGTAGCGGGAATGATCCTGTTTGCTGGGATGGATGTAATTTCTAAAACACTAGTTCAGACTTTGCCCTTGGCTGGAATTTTGTGGGTAAGATATATTTTTTATGCTGGGTTTGGCCTCATACTGGTTCTTAAACTTTCCGGTCTAAAGGGATTAAAAAGTAAGACCCCGTTTGTGCAATGCGGAAGGGGCCTAGCTATGTTGTTCGATGTCGCATTGTTTGTTCTATCGTTCCGATTTCTGCAACTTGCGGAGGCCCATTCAATTGCGGCAATAGCACCGTTGATGGTGACTGCATTGGCGGTTCCCATGTTGGGTGAACGTGTTGGTCCACGCCGATGGTCTGCAGTATTGTTGGGTTTTGGTGGGGTTCTTATCATTCTTAGGCCGGGTTCTGATATTTTTCAGCCCGCTGCTATTCTTCCTCTCATAGGAACCTTGAGTTTTTCACTTTATCTTATTTTGACAAAAATTGTTTCTCGCCACGATGACTTGGGCACAACCGTATTCTACCCAGGCGTGATTGGTTTGGTGATCCTTAGCCTAATCGCTCCATTCCAGTGGCAGAGCCCGACGTTAGAGGAATGGTCTCTTTTGGTTTTAGCGAGTCTTTTGGCTGTGGG
>CEOQ01291161.1_pt1 | contig 21707 bp, 16 predicted proteins | sample 361351 | NCBI WGS metagenome assembly CEOQ01 (sample SAMEA2619907, study PRJEB7988) | marine metagenome | biome: marine biome (ENVO:00000447); feature: deep chlorophyll maximum layer (ENVO:xxxxxxxx); material: "saline water (ENVO:00002010), including plankton (ENVO:xxxxxxxx)" | depth 60 m | reverse complement strand
CCTGCCTTAATTAATCCAATACAAACGGTATTCACAAGTATATTATCTTTTGCTAAATCACGAGACATTGCTTTTGTCATAGCAATACCTGCAGCACGAGAAAGACTAGTAGGTAACGAAGATGCGGCAGGAGCTTTCCCACCTCCAGTCGTAATATTGATAATTCTACCACCGCCTAAAGCACGCAAATGAGGGATAACCGCCTGTGATGCATAAAGAGCCCCATAAACTTTTAAAGTAATGTCTGAAGTCAATGTAACTTTTGTCATGTCTTCAACAGACATAGCAGAAGACGTACCAGCATTATTGACAAGAATATCTATACGCCCCCAATTTTCGTGCACTTGTGCTACCATTTGCCTGACCGCATCCTCATCAGTGACATCGCATACATAAGCTTCAACATCTCCCGAGGCCTTTGAGCGAATTTCTTCAGCAGCAGCTTCTAAAACATCCTTGCGTCGAGCACATATAGCAACTTTTACACCTTCTCGGGCAAGAGAAAGAGCTGCACCTTTACCAATACCTTCACTGCCGCCTGTCACGATCGCAACCTTACCGTTTAATCCTAAATCCATTTCCTACCACCATTTCTAATACTTTTTATTGACATCAACTTCGAATATTTTCAGTTTCCACTATAAGTCGTTAATCGCACTCGCCAACATAATATCTTTATCCGTAACACCACCTGCGTCATGCGTAGATAAAATAATAGAAACACGATTATAAACATTCCAGATCTCTGGATGGTGATCCGCTTTTTCTGCCAGCACACCTATCTTAACTATGAAACTCAGAGCTTCAATAAAATCTGCAAAAACAAATTCACACTTGATTTGTTCATCATACACATGCCAATCACTTAAATTGGATAAAGCTTTAGTGATTTCATCAGATGAAAGTAAATCTGACATTTAAACCTCCAATATTCGCTACCCTCAGAGTATAATAATTAGAATACTTGTCTAAGAGTAATACTAAACTGAAACTATTGATAAAGGCTAAATAAGTAGGTAAATCATGGCAAATATTCTGGCAAATTTTGAGTTACTACATTCTTCTTCAAAAAAATTAGCTGCAGAGGCATCATCGGTATTTCCTTCAGGGGTAACACATGATGCACGAGCATTTGAACCTTTTCCCATTTATGTAGAAAAAGCTCAAGGTCCCCGAAAATGGGATGTAGATGGTAATGAAATAGTAGATTATATAGGTGGACATGGTTCGTTACTCTTAGGTCACAATCGCCCGGAGGTAATCGAAAATGTAAAAAATGCACTCCTCCGAGGTACACATTTTGGATCATCACATGATTTAGAAATAGCCTGGGGGCAACAAGTGCTCAAAATGGTGCCATGTGGAGAGAAATTACGATTTACAAGTTCAGGTACAGAAGCAACAATGATGGCACTACGATTAGCACGTGCATATACCGGGCGTGAAAAAGTGGTCAAACTAAGTGACCATTTTCATGGCTGGCACGATATTGTGGTCGGCAAACTAAGCAATGACGAATCTCAACCACAATCTTTAGGGGTACCAGATAGTTTTTATGAATCTCTCATAATTGTAAAACCAAACGACATAGGAAGTTTGTCGGATGTTTTGGCAAATAATGAAATAGCAGCCGTAATACTTGAACCAACTGGAGCACATTGGGGGGAAATACCACTTGATTCAGGATATTTACAAAAAGTAAGAGAACTTACCAAAAAAAACAATACTTTAATGATAATGGATGAGGTCATTACAGGTTTTCGAATGGCACCAGGTGGAGCGCAAGAATACTACAATATACTGCCAGATCTTTCGACACATGCAAAAATTATTGCAGGTGGTTTACCGGGTGGATGTGTAACTGGGCGTGAAGAAATAATTAATATTTTAGAAATGAATGCCGGTGGTTCAAACCATCATTCACAACAACAAGATCGCGTTGCACATCAAGGTACTTACAATGCTAATCCCATTTCAGCTGCTGCAGGTCTCACAGCCTTAAAAATAATCAGTACAGAAAATGTAACTGAGCAGGCAAACTTAACAACGAAAAAACTTGTTAATGGATTGAATAATATTTTTCGTGAATTATCAGTACCAGGATCAGCATGGGGAATGTCGAGCATGTGGCATTTTAATTTAGGATATGAAGCACCATTCCCAAATAATATAGAATGGGATGCAAGGGAAGCTCCCCGTGGGGTTCCTGATAAAAAATTAATGCAGGCATTACGATGGTCATTATTTAACCACGGAGTTGACTTGATGAGTCATGGTGGAATGGTTTCTGCTACACATGGAGACAAAGAGGTAGATGACACTCTTACAGGGTTCACCAATGCAATAGCTGATTTGCGGTCAGAAAAACTGCTAGCGTAAAGTTTAACTTCACGGATATCAATTAATTTAGCAGAAAAAAAATAAATAATTAGACGTGGCGCATTCCAACGAGTAGATTATCGACATTGACATCTCAAATTATGTAGAAGGAATGATCAGTGACAAAAAAACTCCCAACCAACCTACGAGGATTAAAATCTAATAACTACCAACTCTTACCTGTCCGGGAAGAGTTAAGAAAAAATTTGATAACAAAACTACAGAATGATGAGAAGATTTTCCCCGGTATAGTTGGTTATGAAAACACAGTAATACCACAATTGCAAAATGCTATTCTTTCCGGGCAAGACATCATACTTCTTGGTGAACGTGGACAGGCAAAATCTCGAATTATAAGAAGCTTAACTACGTTATTTGATGAATGGACTCCAATCCTCGCCCACTGTGAAATACCAGAAAATCCATTTTCCCCAATTTCACCTCAAGGGCAAGAGATCATTGCTGAAGAGGGAGATCGTGCTGAAATTCATTGGATGCACCGAGATGAGCGTTATGGTGAAAAATTGGCAACACCGGATATTACGATTGCAGATCTTATCGGTGAAGTTGATCCTATAAAAGTAGCTGAGGGACGCTATCTTTCGGATTCACTTACTTTACACTACGGATTAATTCCTCATACAAACAGAGGGATTTTTGCAATCAATGAATTACCTGACCTTGCTGAAAGAATTCAGGTGGGACTATTGAATGCAATGGAAGAACGAGATGTCCAAATTAGGGGACATAAAGTTCGACTGGCATTAGACGTTTTAATAGTTGCAACTGCAAACCCTGAAGACTATACAAATCGCGGTAGAATTATCACACCCCTTAAGGATCGCTATGGTTCTCAGATTCGAACACACTACCCACAAAACATTGACCATGAAATTTCTATTATGGAGCAGGAAGGTCAAATTTTCGCTACGGATGACTTCAAAATAGAAGTGCCCGATTATATGAAACACATAATTGCAGAGATTACTCGCTTAGCGAGAAAATCCCCTGATGTGAACCAACGTTCCGGTGTTTCTGTCAGGGCGTCAGTAGCAAATTATGAAGCACTACTTGCTAACTCTCTAAGAAGATCCATAAGGCTAAAAGAAGTAAATGTTGCACCAAGAATCTCCGACCTACCTTTTGTTGTACCTGCGCTACAAGGAAAAGTAGAACTTGAAACTGTTGAAGATGGCAAGGACCAACAAATCATCGAAAGACTGATTCTCGGAGCAATAGTTTCTGTTTTTAATGAAATCTACGAAGAAGATGAATTGGAAAGCATTGTAGATTCATTTAATTCTGGACTTTCAGTACAAACGGGTGAATTAGAATCTTCTGAAAGTTACACAGAAATGATCAAAAATGTAAATGGACTTGAAACTTCTATACATCAACTAGTTGGAGAACAATCTTCAGATGCAGTAAAAGCTTCCGCAATAGAATTTATTTTAGAAGGTTTGCACCTAAACAAGAGATTGAATAAAGAAACTCTATCTCCCCTAGGTGATTCTATATATAAAGCTTAGTTACTGATCGGTTGGAAAATGGCATTAAAATATGAATACAGTGGCTGGGATGACTCACAAAACACTGAGGAGCTTTCTGCTGATGAAATATTAGATAGTCTTTCAGATGAACTACTGAATTCGGGTAATTTACAACAAGCACTTCAAAATCTTTTACAACGTGGCCCTGGGTCTGCGCAATCTGATCAAATGCAAGGGTTACGTGATTTATTACAGCAACTACGACAAATGAGGCGTGACCAACTAGATAAGTATGATCTCAGTAGTGCAATAGAAAATATTAATCAGACAATGGAAAATATTTTAGAACTTGAAAAAGATACATTAAATGAAAGTATCAATAAAACCAGTACTGATAATAGCCTTACCGATCCTGACAATGCAGAATTTCAATCAATACTTAAAAATATTGCCAATAAAAAACAAAACTTTCTTGACCAACTACCATCCGATACGGCTGGGCAAATTCAATCATTAAAAGACTATGAATTTCTAAATCAACAGGCACAAAACGAATTCAATAATTTAATAGAACAATTAAAAAGTTCTGCGGCAAGTTCATATTTTAAAGATACATCCGAATTCATAAACAATTTATCAGAAGATAAACAATCTCAATTAAAAGAAATGATCAAAGAACTCAATGACATGCTCGTAGAAAAAATGCGTGGAGGCAATCCAGATTTTGAATCATTTATGGAAAAATTTGGTGATATGTTCGGTGACTCCCCTCCTGAATCTCTAGAAGAATTAATTGCTGGAATGCATGAACAAATGAATGCAATGAACTCATTAATGGAATCGTTAAGCCCAGAACAGCAAATGGAATTAGAAGATTTATTATCAAATCAATTAGGTGACAATGAATTAGATGGAGAATTAAAAGAGCTTGTTCAAAATCTAAATTTTTTAGGGCCAAAAGGTAGTCGAGAAAGCCGTTATCCATTTCGCGGCAGTGAAGAACTTACTCTTGATTCTGCAATGTCTGTTATATCTGAAATGCAAGATATTAATACATTGGAACGAGCGTTAGAAAACGCTCAACGCTCTGGTGATTTGGAACAAATTGATCTGGAACAAATACAGAACCTACTAGGTGGAGAAGCAGTTGAAATAATCGAAAATCTAAAAAAATTACTCGAAACCCTCGAAGATGCAGGATATCTCCGTAAGGAAGGGGATAAATGGGAACTTACGCCACGCGGCACAAGAACAATTGGACAAAATGCATTAGTAGAAATTTACAGACAACTCAAAAATCAAAAAATTGGTAACCATCCTATACCTGAATCAGGTCGTCACGGAGAACGTTTAGAGGAATCTAAGCCATACGAATTTGGAGATCCTTTTCATCTTGATATGAGAAAAACCATAATGAATGCTATTGAACGTGAAGGAACTAAAGCAACACCAGTCAAACTAAACCCAGATGATTTCGAAATTTTCCGTTCAGAGTTAGTCACCCAAACATCAACAGTCTTGATGGTCGATCTAAGTTGGTCGATGGCATTACGCGGTTCTTTTTTAGCTGCAAAAAAAGTAACACTAGCCTTGGAAAATTTGATTAGAGCTCAATACCCTAGAGACAATCTATATATTATTGGTTTTTCTAATTATGCCCGAGAACTACCATCTCATGAGTTACCTTATGTTCGCTGGGATGAATCAGTAGTTGGAACCAATATGCATCATGCATTAATTATCGCTGAACAACTCTTAGCTAAGCATCGTGGAGGGACTCGCCAAATATTGATGATCTCTGATGGTGAACCAACAGCACACCTAGAAAACGGTAGATCACAATTTTCCTACCCACCTAGTCCAATTACTATCCGTGAAACATTAAAAATGGTGAAACGACTCAGTCAACAAGAAGTAACAATTAATACATTTATGCTAGATACCAATTATTATCTAAAAGAATTTGTAAATCAACTCGCACGACTTAATGGTGGGAGGGTATTTTATACAACGCCTGATCAATTAGGCGAATATATATTGGTAGATTATGTGCAACACAAACGCAAAAAATTAAACGGACGCTAATTATTTTGTATTCCAAGAGTAAAAATGGATCAGCAAACCTCTAATTTGAGGAGGGGCAATAAAACATTCATTCCAGTTACCTGTCTTGCTAAATCCACTATGCAGGCCAAATACTTGAATCCCATATTGTTTACATACCTTCGATACAAAATCAATATTTGCTACTTCAAAAGAAATATGATGAATAGTACACCCAAAATCTTGTAAGAATTTTTGCACGTAGGAATTTGTTTTTAGAGGTTTTAAAATTTCCACGTTCATTTTATTATTGGGAAATCTAAAAGTTTGGACTGAAAAACTATAATCAGTGGGACTTGGATTCCAAAAATAAGTCGCCTCCAAACCAAATATTTTTTCATACCAATCTGAGAGAGAATCGTCATGATTCGAAACATGCGCCCAAGCACTAAGTTTCTTAATACCAATTCCTTGAGTTGTATTATCAAGAAAATAATTAGGTAAATGCTGTGCATTACCATCAAAAATCTCATAGTAAAAATCTGATTCATCTTTCCACCCAGGTGAAATATGCAAATACGACCCTTCACCATCTGGTCTTAAGTTTGGTTCAAATGGGACGAATTTATTAGAGCTCATAGGCGCTAGAGTCTTGATATACAAGTCATTAACCGAACTAAGCATCAGGGGAAGATTCTCGACTTGAAGTCCCACATGATGAACAGAAATTTTTTTATTATTCAAAGAATGAGCATTAGAAACATCATTTTTCTCATTCTTTAATATTTCAATGGAGATTCCTTTAGTACCAGGAATTTCCATGTCAATACCACTATATCCTGAACGTATAAATGAAGATCCAACACGAAATCCAAGTAATGATTCAAAAAATTGCACTACTGTTTCAACTTCATCAACAATCAAACTAATATGATCTATTCTATTAATTTCAAACATTTAATTCTCGACTCGTAACGTCTTGACACCGCCATTAGTGACCTCATATTTACTAGCTGTCGGCAAAAATTGCTCTTGCACAATATTTTCATCAGGAACAGTAATAAAAACTTGATCAACTTGATAAGACATATTGATCACTTTATCTCTATGATTCGAATCCAACTCTGACAGAATGTCATCTAAAAGTAAGACTGGCGGATCACTTGTAATTTCAGTTGAAAGGTTAACTTCAGATAATCGTAATGCTAATACAGCGGTTCGTTGTTCTCCTCTTGAAGCAGCACTAGCAGCACTTTTACCATCGATTAAGAAATTCACGTCATCACGATGAGGACCGAATCTAGAACTACCTCGTAATAAATCACCTTGTCTTCCTTCGAGAATGATCTTATGCATCTCACTCGCTAAATCAAATGTTTCCATTTCCTTATCAAACTTAATAGGCAATCCAGGAAGGTAACCAATAGAGAAATTTTTATCTTCATCACCTAATTCTGAATAATGTCTTTCTGCTCCATTTGCCAATTTATCAACTACTACTTGTCTTTCAAGGAGGATGACTGCGCCGATCTCAGCCATTTCTTGATCCCAAAAATCTAATTCATCAACGGACCCACGTCGATCTCTGATGTTACGAAGTAAATTATTTCTTTGAACTAGAATTCGATTATATCTCTGTAGTGCACGGACATATTCTCGATTGAATTGAGAGATAGTAATATCTAGATAACGCCTTCTATCTGCAGGGGAACCAGTAATAATCGTAAGGTCATCAACTGAAAACATTACTACGCGTAAGTGACCTATAAAATCTGAAGCACGTCTATTGATTCCATTCACACGAAAACGTCTGCTACTTTGCCATTCCAAGCTATTGCGATGTTTTGTTGAAGAAATAGCTATTTCTAAATTAACAGAGAATTTTAATCCTTCAACTTCTGCAAAAATTCTTGCAGTTGGGAACTCTTCTTCTTCAAATGCATCCCAGCTGAGTATTTCAATCTCTTTTGCATGCCGGTGACTTTTAGTTGTAGCAAGTTGTGAAATTGCATCTAATAGATTAGATTTTCCTGAGGCATTTTTTCCTATGAAAATATATACGCCCGGATTAAAATTAATTTTTAATTCACGATATGTGCGAACATTTTGCATAAGAAGGTGTGTTAAATACATCTATTGATATCTATCATGAAATAATACGTATATATACTTTACGAATAATAATTACATTACAGAGCGAGGTAAGCAATGAGTAATGAAAAATTAAGAATAGGCTTTATAGGGGCTGGTGGAAATACTACATCACGACATATACCAGGATTTCAATCACTCAACAATATTGAGTTAACCGCCGTATGCAATAGGACTATCGAAAGTAGCACGCGTGTTGCAAATCAGTTTGGTATCGAAAAGGTTGTCAACAAGCCAGAGGATATTTTTGATTCTCCTGAAATCGATGCTGTTTGTATTGGCACATGGCCATACCGTCACAGTGAATATTCAATTGCTGCACTTCAGTCAGGGAAGCATGTCCTTTGTGAAGCACGTATGGCTATGAATGTTACTGAAGCAGAATCTATGTTGGCTATCGCAAAGAAACATCCAAATTTAGTAGCGCAAATTGTACCAGCCCCTATGGATTTACCCGTATGGCAAACTGTACGAAGGTTGATAAATGAACAAAAAATTGGCGAACTTAGAGAAGTACATGTAGATGTTCTTAATGGAACTGCTATAGATGAAACACTACCATTACACTGGAGACATCAAAAAAAATACTCTGGCATGAATATTATGATGTTCGGAATTTTCGCCGAAATAGTGACACGTTGGACAGGAAAAACAAAATCATTAGTAGCAGATGCTCAAGTTTTTATACCTTCCAGAAACGATACAGAATCTGGAAAATTAGTCCAAATTGAAATCCCAGATAGTTTAGGTGTCTTCGCAAAACTTGAAAGTGATATACGAGTTACGTATAGAATTAGTACTGTTATAAATGACAAACCATCAACTTCAATTTCACTTTATGGCTCTGAAGCAACTTTACATTGGGATGGCCGAGATCACTTAACATTGAGCAATTCACAATCAGAAAAGGAAATTATTCCAGCAGATACCCAAACTGCTATAGGATGGAACGTAGAAGCGGATTTTGTCTCATCAATCCGAGAAAATAACCCTGTCCAATTGACCAACTTTGAGGACGGACTACATTACATGAAAATTACTGAGGCAGTTAATCGATCATTAATAAACCATAGTCAAGTAAATCTCGATGCGCTATAACCAAGAACAAAAGAATGAATTTTAGAATTTATAGATTTGAAGAAAATATTGAGGAAAAACCATCACTAAAAAATTTTCTCATCAACTATATGGGCAATTTTTTTGGTCTAGCAATTGCAAGTTTATTAATTACAGGAGTTTCTGTAGACGATCTTCCATCATTAGTAGCAGCGACTGCAATTTTTGCAATAATCCATACCTTCATTAAACCTTTTGCCTACCTTGTATCTTGCTGTTTAATTGCAGTGACATTCGGATTCTTTATTTTTGTGATTAATGCTCTCTTACTCATTATGACTTCAAAAATATCAACTTCATTAGGATTAACTTTTAATGTAGAAAATTTTATATCAGCATTCCTCGGAGCATTAGTCATTACAGTCATTTCATCGATTAACAGGTATATTTTTCGAAAACGTATAAATAAAAAAACTTTCTAAAAATTATTTTTCAATACACGTTTTTTTCCTTGCCGAGCAGGAGTACCTGGAGGCTCTATGCGTACTGCACATGCTTTATATTCTGGAATACCAGCGAGAGTATCAAGTTCATCATTTGTCAAAAAATTTGCTGCGACCCCTTCTAATTGAACAAAGGGAACAAATAATTCACCACGACGTTGGCGTTTACCTGTTTGCACTTGTGCGATAATTTCACCTCGACGAGAAGCTAATTGCACATCATCACCATCTTGTAAACCTAATTGAATTGCATCGTCAATATTAATATCCACAGTAACCACTGGTACCATATCAACCAATCCTTTTACACGACGTGTAATAACACCACCGTGCCAATGATACAAAGTTCTCCCTGTGATTAATGTGAATGGGAATCTCTTGGATGGAAGTTCTGCAGAAGGTGGTCCTTGTCGAACTCCAACAAATTTACCTCTTCCACGTGGGAATTCTTCAGTAAATAATCGAGGAGTCCCTGGGTGATTACGATCAGGACATGGCCATTGTATACCACCTTCACGATCTAATCGCTCGTGTGATAAACCACCTATAATAGGCATTAAAGAAGACATCTCATCAAAAATATCTGAGGCAGATTCATGCGAAAATCCTTCATCAGAACGCCCTAGTATTCTTAAGACTCTTCGAGCAATTTCACTGATTATTTTCCAGTCTTCTCGTGCTTCCCCAGGAGAATTCACAATTCTACGGACAAGTTGTACTCGCCGTTCACTATTAGTAAACGTGCCATCTTTTTCAGCAAATGCAGCGGCAGGTAGTACAACATCAGCAATTTCTGCAGTTTCATGCATAAAAATATCTTGAACTACTAGAAAAGATAATTTTTCAAATGCCTCTGTAGCATGTGCTAAAAATGGATCTGATAAAAGTGGGTTTTCACCTACGACATACATTGTATTGATATCACCTGTAAGCATCGATTCAATCATTGCCGTAGACTGTAGCCCTTTTTCAGAAGTAAGTGTAGTATTCCAAGCAGTAGACCATCTGTCATGGCTTTCAATTGCATCCACTGACTCATAGCCTGGGAAAACATTTGGAAGGCAGCCAACATCTGAGCAACCTTGAACATTATTTTGACCTCGCAGTGGTGAAATTCCATTACCAACTCCACCTACTTGACCACATAGCAAAGCAAGATTAATCAACGCACGAGCATTATCTGAGCCCATAGTATGTTGAGTAACACCCATACCCCATATAGTACATGAACCTCGAGAGTCTCCTTCTTTTGAAAGTGGAGGAGCTGCGAATAATCTTGCAGCACGACGAATATCATGAGCTGACACGCCACAAATTTTTTCTGCATCCTCAGGAGAAACTTGTTCAACAGTTTCTTTCCATTCTTCAAATCCTTCAGTTCGTTGTTCGATGAAAGATTGAGATTCCAATTTTTCTTCCAAAATTATATTTGCCATTGCATTTAATAATGCGACATCAGTTCCAGGGCGTGGTTGGAGATGTACTGTAGCTACTTCGCATAATTCAATTTCGATAGGATTTATAACAACCAATGCTGCGTCATTTTCTTGGACAGCCTTCCGCAATCGAGAAGCAATAACTGGATGATTTTGTGATGTATCACTACCAACTACAAGTAATGTTCCAGCCTGTTCGTAATCTAAGTATGAATTACTGGTAGCACCTGAACCTACTTGCTCCATTAAGGCTACAACAGATGGTGCATGACATAGACGAGAACAATGATCTATTGAATTAGTTTGCATTACTGCACGAACAAATTTTTGCTGAATGTAACCATCTTCATTCGTCGCTTTTGCAGAGGCAATTGAAGCGAAACTACCTTGAGCTTCGACAAATTTTTCTGCAACCAATTGTAATGCTTCCTCCCATGAAGCAGATTGTAATTGGCCATTTCGTCGAATTAATGGAGTGGTTAATCGCTCTTCAGAATGTACAAAATCAAGTCCGAACCGACCTTTCACACATGTCATACCTAATGAAGATTGATTATTTTGATCACCGTCAACCCATACTATCTTTTCTTCTGCACGATGTACTACTAGACCGCAACCAACTCCACAATATGGACATGTCGTACTTACGCTATCAGTATCTTGCCCCATACGATGACTTGAAGAAGATCCGATCAATGTTTTTGGCAACAATGCTCCTGTTGGACACTCTGACACACATTGACCACAAGATGTGCAATTAGACTCCCTCCAAGAAACATTAAAAGCCGATCCTACTTGAGCTGTTTCACCTAGGCCATTTATTCCAATAGCACCAATATGCTGTGTGTTTTGACATGCATCAACGCATCGACCACAGAGTATGCAATCATTCATATCTAAAGAGAAAAATACGTTAGACTCATCTTTGTATGATCGTGGATTTGGTATATATGTCGAAGAATCTAACCCATGTGAATTTGCATAAAGAGCAGCTTGACCTTGACCACGACCATCTGCAGACATCCCTATCGTTAAATCTAATACACCACGCCTAATTCGATTAGTACGCTCAGAATCTGTAGATATTTCCATACCTTCTGCAACAGGTGTATGACAAGCAGCGACCAATCGAGAACTACCAGAAATTTCAACTAAACATGTCCGACAAGCACCAAGTGGACCTTGTGCATCACTTTTACACAAATGCGGAATGTCAATTTTGCAAGACAAAATCGCATCAAGTATCATACTGCCTGCAACAACTTCGGCCTTCACACCATCGATTGTAATTTGGAGTAATTTTGGAGTTACCTCGAGCGACATCGACAAGTCCTTAATGTGATCTTCTTCTACAATAATTATAAAAAGAGTTAACTATTATCAAATTCATGCTTGAACTGTTCCAGTGCTGATAAAACTGGTCTCCCAGCCATCCCGCCCAACTGACAAAGCGAACTCTCAGTCATAATTTCAACTAATTCATAAATTTTCTTTTCATTTCCTTGTGTATTTTCCAAAAGAGCTGTTAGACGCTCTGAACCTTCTCGGCATGGTGTACATTCACCACATGATTCTCTTTTATTATAAGCTGCGAGAGAATTAGTAATGTGTTGAATGTCAGCATTTGAATTCAAAACAACGACCCCACCAGCTCCTAATTTCGACATTTCTAGAACATCATCAAATTGTTGAAAATGAATAAATTCTCCAGATGGACCGCCTACTAATAATGCTTTTATTTCTTGAGGATTTCTACCTGCATTAGCTATCATCCCCGACCATGTCATAGCACCGTCTACTGGAACTTCATACAAACCAGCTCTAGGTATATCACCTGACAGTGAAATTAATTTAGTTTGAAGCGGAGGATTGTCAAAAAGAGTAGTTACTGCACACAAAGTCTCGACATTATTGATTACTGTTGGTTTCCCAAACAAACCAACATCTGTAGCAAAAGGCGGTTTATAACGAGGGACAGGTCTTTTACCTTCAATGCTGTTCAAAATGACAGATTCTTCACCGCAAACATAACCACCAGCACCTGAACGTATATTAATTGTTAGTTGAAAGTTGCGATCCCAACATTCCCCGCTAATGATCCCAGCTTCTCCTGCATCTAACAATGCCTTCTCAAGGCTAAGTTGTGCTTGTCTTGCCTGACCATTGACGTATATGTATACAGCCTCGAACCCTACTGCGTGGTGTGCAATAAGGACACCTTCTAGCAATCGATGAGGATCACCCTCAAGCATATGTCTGTCCTTGAAGACACCGGGCTCACCTTCTTCAGCATTCACTACCAAAATTTTTTGTTGATCTGAATGTGTTCTTGCAAATCGCCACTTTTGTGCCACAGGAAAGTGTGCACCACCCCTTCCGGTAAGCCCAATTTCAGAGAGTCTATTAATAACTTCTTCAGGTGAAAGCTGTAACACACGATCTAATGCCGTATAAGCACCTTGTGATAAAACATCGCCAAGAGAACCATCATTTCGACCCATTCGGGATGTGATACCTTTTTCTCCTGTTCCAGCATATCTTGCAGCATCCCCACAATTTCCATGAAAACATTCAATCAACTCATCAACTCCATTAAGATCAAGTCTTTCAAATCTGCGCATAAAAGTCCCTTGAGCTACAGTTGCAGATGGAGCAGCCCAATTTGCTCCGTCTGAACAAACGTCAACAACAAGATGGGACTTTCCTTCAAGTATTCTTCGAATACGATCACCATATTCAGAAACTCCTACTGCATCTCCAGCAGTACCTCGATGTATCAAAATACGAGAGATAGGGGGAGCAACATACTTTGTTCTTAATCTAGCCAGAGGATGTAGTGCGTTCATTTTTTCACCCATTCTTGGAAGTTATCTGTAGTTACACGACCATAGAGTTGTTCATGCTGATCAACTACAACAGGTGCTAAAGCACATAAAAATTGGCAATCAATTTGTTCAACATTATCAACACAAGTTATTAACTCTGATGCACCAGCAAGGTCACAGGCCACACCCATACATACATGCCATTTAAAAGGGTTTGGTTTTAAAAGATTTAGCTCAGAGTAACCGGTAGCAATTGAATAGACTTCAGAAAGGGGAAGCATTAGATGATTAGCAACATACTCTATTGAAGCTTCAGGTAACCAATGTAATTTCTGTTGAAAAATTTCCAGCGCAGGTAAAAGTTGGTCACGTTTTTTTGGTAACTTACCAACTGCAATTTTCGCTTCACGAAATGCTTCAGATGTAGAATCGAATGTTTCTTCTTTCATTTTTCCATTGTAACGATGTGATCCAAATTTGTATTTATTCAGCTATATAACTTAGATTTCCATTCTTAATCACTTCAATGCGATCGGGAATGCGTTCTCCTAATTCTCCAACATGTGAGATAACGCCAACCAATCTAGAACCTCCAGCTAAGGTTTCTAAACCTTGTACTGCAAGATCCAAGGATTCAACATCAAGGGTACCGAAACCTTCATCCAAAAATAAGGATTCAAGTGACATGCCACCACCAAGCCCAGATAATTCAGGTAAATGCTCAGAAAGAGAGAGTGCCAATGCCAAACTTGTGAGAAAACTTTCACCACCTGATAAAGTTTTTACAGATCTTTTTTCGTCACCATTCAACCGATCAACGACAGAGAAATCTCCTGATTCAGCAATCAATTCGTATCGGCCATTTGTAAATCTATCAAGCCAAGATGAAGTATCCGTAGCTAATGAATTCATTGCTTCTGTTTGAACAAATTCAATAAATCTTGAACTTTGTAATTCGGTAGCAAGGCTTTTATGTAATTCTCCAGTTTTGCGTTTATCTTTAATTTCTTGGCGCATTCTGACAGCAGACTTGCGTTCATTTTGGGCTTGTAACAATTGAGCTTCAAGGGATCCAACTAGAGCATTGTTTTCATTTTCCTCGTTTTGATGTGCTTCCATAATACGCCGTAACTTTTCAAAATCTGGTTCTCCGTCTTTTTCAATCGTAACGTTCCATTTTTGTTTTAAATCTGCATTTAATTTCTTTAATATCTGCTCAACTTCATTAACAGCTTCTTCTGCATTCTGAACAATTTTTTCGTGCCGAACCACTCCGGCTTTTTGTGTATCTGCTTCAATTTTATGATCATTAATTTTGCTTTTATATGATTCAATTTTTTTGTTCATCTCTTCATATTTATCAAATAGCTGGTCATAATCTTCAATCGCCTTTTTTATCCCACTTTCAGTGATATTTGCTGTCTCTGAGTTGACTTCATTAATTTGTTGAAGCAAGTCGTTAAGTTGTTCTTCAACAATAGAAAAACCTGTATCAGCGGAAAGTAATCCATTGAATTGGTCCAATTCATTCTCCAAATCACGACACTCTTTCTCCAATTTAGAGATTTCTTCAACATTTGTAATCAATTCTTCCAGAAGAGTAATCATCCCATCAATTTCATTAGTACTCGTCCCCAGATTAACTAAGTGCTCTTCAATTGCACCCATTTTCCTTCTCACTATTTGAAGATTATCCGTGGTGATTTTAACTTGATTTTCGGCAACACTGAGCACACTAATTGATTTTGAAAAAACCTCATTTAATTTCTCAGAGTCAGCATAGGTTTTTTCAAGAGCTTCGTGCAGATCATGTAATAGCCCTTCTACAGGATTATCTTGCATAGTAAACATCTGTTGACCACATACAGGACACAAATCACCACTTTTAAGACCACTTAATAAATCCGCAATGACATTTTCTTTTTGTGCATTCGCATATTCAGTTTGTTTTTTAATTAGCTTCTCTTCTATATTTTTTTGTTTAGCTAAAATACGATTATGCTCGAGTTGTACATTCTTAACATTTTTCTTATGAATTGCTATTTCTTCAGACAATTTTTTTTCTTCCAAAAAGTATTCAGTCAGTTGATTTTTTTGTTTTTCTATTTCACGTTGTTTTTCTTGTAACAACTGATAGATGTCCTCAATAGGATCATTTATGTCAATCAAATTCAACGAACTACTCTTTTTTAGTAAATCCTTCTGTTTGAATACAATGTTCTTTTGATGTTCTCTTAAAGCATCTTCAGTCTCTGAGATATTTTTTTTGATCTCTCGTTGCTTGTCATTCAATTTTTTCAATTGTTCACGTTTTACCACAATTTTTAGTTGCACCTTCAATTCGTTATGAATATCTGGGTTATATTCAAGATCTTTACGTGTTTGTATTACAAATTCAAGAGAATTTTCGAACTCCTCAATATTCTTTAATGTTGATTCCAAACTATCTTGAGTCTCCTTATAACCTTTCTTCGAATCTTCATAATTCTGATTCAGCGTCTTCAATAAACTTTCTTTTTCCCGAGTATCCGTAAAAGTGGTACCTAATGTATGTAAAGTTTCCTTTCTTTTGGTTAATCCATCTAGAATTTGATTTGTCTTTTTTAATTGATCTTTAAATTTTTGAATATCATCAGGTGAGGAAAGTTTAAGTTGTTCAAGCTGATCTTCTATAGTTCTTGCAGTATTGTGTGCATCGTCAGCTCGTTTATTGGCAATGCTACGGGCTTTTTCATACATACTTAGACCTAGCAATTTTACTAAGATGTCACGCCTGGCTTTTGTATCACTTTTCAGAAAGGCATCGAATTGACCTTGCGGTAAAATCACAGTTCGTGTGAAAGTTGAAAAATCCATACCTAAAAGGTCAACAATTTTATCTGTTACATCTCTTGAACGATCGGCTATTAAATTCCATTTTCCTTCGCCTTCTTGTATCTCTAATCTGTTGGAATTATCTGAAGGATGTTTTCTCACAACACGAAAATTTTTACCACGAGCTTGAAACTCAAATAGGACATGCATTGACTTCACACCATTTGATTTTAGTTGCGATGTTGATGCACCAACTCGAGGTACATTTCCATAAAGTGCCCACATCATGGCATCTAGTAACGATGATTTACCTGCACCAATTGAACCAGTAATCGCAAATAAAGTACGTCCTTCGAAATCCACAGATGTTTTTTCTCGGAAAACCGTAAATCCTTGTACTTCCAATCGAAGTGGCTTCATTGAATATTTACCACCTCACCAAGTATTTCACGAAATAAGACAAGTAATTCATCAGATGGATTTGTTCCATGTCGTTCTTGGTAATAACGCACAAAAAGTTCTTCAGGTTTCAAATCTTGTAATGAGACAGTAGAAATATTTTCTTCAAGCCGATCATAATCTAAACGAATATCGACTATCCCATCAGCACTATCTCGCATTTTTTGAGCTATACCAGCTTCAGGAGCATCCACATCTAATACTGCACGTATATAAGCATTTTTATATTGTTCTGATTCAACTAAAACTTGTTCAGGTGTACCTCGTAATTCGATTAATGGCTTACCGGAGGTCAGTGGAATAATTTTTTGCTGAACAGGTCGATTTGGAACTAGATCAACTATCCGTACTATTTTTTGTTGCCCACGTTCACCAAAATCTAACTGTAATATTGACCCCGCATAAGCTGCTGCACCGTTGGGAACTCCTAAAATTTCTTGTGGATGATGAATATGCCCTAGAGCTAAATATTGCGGACTTGAAGGTAATCGATCTTTATCTATTCCATATGCGATATCTATATGTAATCGACGTTCAGAACCGTCAATATCTGCAAGTAATGCGCCATCGACAAATACATGACCAACTAATAAATGGATCGCTCCAGAGGTATATCCTTGTACGACATTGCTATATACGGTTTCAACTGCATCTTGATACATGCTGAGCGTTTTTTGTGCATCAGAAAGAACTTCAATCGCATTCAATGCTTTCCCATCAGGTACCCATGGAATAGCAGCAATTTCTGCCAGTACATCACCACGATTAATTCTAATGATGCCTCCAGCATCATGTGAACGAACGTAGGCTTGTGTGTGTACATTTAGTAAATCACTCAATTGTCCAACCGCATTAAGCTTATGTGCACTATCATGATTGCCAGCTATGAGTATTACTTCAATATCGTTAGTAACAAATTCTCTCAACGCACCGAATAATATCCTATCTGAATCAGAGGAAGGAGAATTGGTATCCCAAATATCACCTGCAACAAGTACTACATCAACATTTTCAGAAACAGCAATATCTTTAATCTCTGTTAGCACAGCTTCAAATTCTGAAGCACGACTTCGTCCACGGATTTGCCTACCAATATGCCAGTCAGCAGTATGTAAAAACCGCATTAAATATCCATTCCTACAATCTATTAAAATCTTCCCATGATATCTCGCCCACTGTTTTTATCTGTTGGTAAGGAAACTTCAGATTTACGAGTAGCCCAAGATGGATGAGGAAATCTTACTAACAAAGGGACAGGAATGTCCGTTTGCTGGATAAGCATTGAACCGGGAGTTAGTAATGTCGCTCGTTGTCTTAGAGAAGAAGTCCGTAAAAATCTATATTCATTTCTTTCAACTTCAGCACCATCAAGGCGCCCTACAACTCTAAATGCCGCATTACCAACCACACGATGTTCTACTTCACTCGCAGTTTGTTGCGCTCCAATTAGTATGACACCGAGAGAACGTCCTCGTTCAGCTATATCAATTAAAATATCTTTTATAGGACTAGTACCATCACGAGGAGCGTATTTATTCAACTCATCAACAACAACAAAAATTGGTGAACGATTCGCTGACGACTCACGTTCAATCATTAGCTCATGTAGTAGAACACCAACGACAAAACGCTGTGCACGATCGTGCAATTTATGAAGATCAATAACATTAACTTGATGTCGGCGCTCTATTCGATGAACGTTAGTATCACTTATTTCTTTTTCAAAATACGGTTCACGAATCAGATAGCCAACATGACGAGCTGCTGAGCGTAATCTACGCATAAACGCTCGAATTGTTCCGGTAGAAGCTGCACCTGAACCTCTTCCAGCCCAGGATGGCAATTGCTCCGTATCATATGAATCATCTTGGGAATTGAATAAATGTAAGTCAATTTGCTCGACTAATTGATCAAAATTTTCTATCGCAATACCGTCTATCTGCATGCCTTCAGAAGAACTTTTACGAGCAGCATTTCGTAAGTGGTCGGAAACATTATCAACAAGTAAAGAAATTTGTGTTTGATCAGTATCAGCATCAACAAATAAAAATTGTAAATATCCTGATTCACAAAATTCATGTAACGACCAGAAAAAAGCATTTACATTTTCTGACCTAGAACCAGTATCAGGAAATGGTTTTGCCTTTGAATCGCGACGCAACGGTGCATAAAACCCAACTGATTTAAATTCTCCAACAGGTAATCCTAATTTGGCATATTGATCTTTAATTTTCTTATCTTCAATTAATTTACGGTTAGGACAATCCAAAAAAAGTAGATCCTCATCTTTAACATTAAAAATTAGAGCCGTTGAATTACTGGCATCATCACCTAACACTTCTCCTTCAAATAACGAATAAAGAAGATAAGTCGCATAAGAAGTTTTAGTTGCTACACCTGAAATCCCAGAGATATTAACATGTGCCCCTTTCTTACCATTTATAAATTCAATGTTGCCGTATACAGGCAAGGCGCCTAATACTTCACCTCGGGAAAGACCCAGAGGTAACCTTTTATCCATGCCGTCAAAGAATAATGCAACCTCTCTTGATTCTTCACTAGCAATATTGACGATGTCTCCTGGAGTCGGAGGTATGTAAATTTCTGGCTCTATACGAGTTACTGATATATGTGCTGACATTACAGATGATGCAGGTAGTACACCTTCATTGACTAATGCAACGTCAGATGTCAATTGGACTCCTTCATGTTTAGCAATTACTTCATCAACTACTCCATAAATATCTATAATTTCTCCATCAGGTAATATTGTTTGAACATGCACAACATCATCAAGTTGTAAATATCTTCCTGGAGCAACAAACACCGAAAAATCTAAAGGTTTTGCAAATTCTTGTTCTGTTCCTAATACATAGCCACGAAAATTATCGTCATTAACTGAATTATTGATCATCATTTTTTTCTCTACCTAGTCACACAATTTGACGATTTACAAAACTAGTTATTTTTCTATTCAACCAGAGTTGATCACCAAGACGGTGAGTGAGTACTTTCTCTAATCTGCCTACAGGAACAAAATTATGAGGCGCACGGGGATCTTGTCCAGGTATAGAAGATAGCGCTGGTAAGATTTGTACTGATTCATCAGCTAAAACTCTTGCTTGTTCAATCGGCATAGATGCATCGGTTTCCAACCGCATTATCCCACCTAATGGATGATAGGCTGAACCAAGCTGTCTTAATCGTATAAACCAAGAGTAACGCCCACCTGATTGGGAATTATTAATTTCTGTATTGGATGGAATATGAAATAAAGGAGTTCGTTCATTAACAGCTAATCCATACAACAAGTTTCGTTGTCCGTCATTAATATACCATTGGTGGATACGCTTGATATAACCAATGACTCTTTGGCCGGGAGATCTAAGAGACCTGAGAGGTCCATCAACAAAAGTAATTTTAGATTCATCGCGGGAAAGCTCAGAAGCCAAAAGTATTTCTGCATCTAGCATACGACGTTGAAGACTGTTTAATAAAGTTATTATGTTACTCGAATCAGGTATGCGCTGAGACTTAAATTGTAGCGATGATTTTCCCTCACTAATTGTAATCGAAGGAAAAGATTTCCCTGAATGCAGGTACACTCTTTCAACGCATATTGTATCTTCAAGTACATGGGCTTTTTCTTCACACAACACTGCTCCAACAGCAAATGAACCAAAAAGGCCAAAAATTGCCCCTTCAACTGGATCTTCTTGCATGACATGCACTTCTGCACGGCGTACACCATCAATTATTTGCGCAGGAATTCTTGTAGCATTCTTAACAGTAATTGCATCCCATTTTTTTTGTTCAACAGCTACATCTACAGAAACTAAAACATTTTCACTATCATCCATATCGTATGACAAAGAAGTACCATATTCTGATTGCCATGGGAGTAAGCGAAGTGTCATGTTACCACCTGACGGGGAGATAAATTCATTCTAACATGATTCAAAACAACGCAGATGTAATGTCTTTAGATTTATATACTAATTAATAACAAAAATGTTTATGTAGTCCAGACTGAAAAGCCTAGGTAAAGTATTTTCAATGAAAAAAGAGCAACCCTCAGTAAAAGAAGCTTTTACATCTTCTACAAATCGTGCAGATTATGTGCAAAGTATGTTTGGATCCATAGCAAATCGCTACGATTTTATGAATTCAATCATGACCGGTGGGCGACATCATTTTTGGCGACGTTTGGTTGCCGAAGAATTAGTGACTCCTGGAGATATAGTAGTCGACGTGGGCTGTGGTACGGGTGACCTCAGTTTTGCCTGTCTAAAACAATCTGCCTCACAAGCTATTGGGATTGATTTTGCTCGCCCAATGCTACCCATAGCATTAGAAAAAGCTAAAAAACTTTCTACGAAAGATAAATTTACTGTAACCGTAGGTGATGCAACGTCATTACCAATTGCTGACGACTCAGTAGATGCATGGTGTTCTGCTTTTGTAATTCGAAATATCCCTGATATGGATGCAGCATTTTATGAGGCATGGCGAATACTTAAACCTGGAGGGAAAATAGCCATATTAGAAATC
>CEOQ01111174.1_pt1 | contig 21714 bp, 41 predicted proteins | sample 361351 | NCBI WGS metagenome assembly CEOQ01 (sample SAMEA2619907, study PRJEB7988) | marine metagenome | biome: marine biome (ENVO:00000447); feature: deep chlorophyll maximum layer (ENVO:xxxxxxxx); material: "saline water (ENVO:00002010), including plankton (ENVO:xxxxxxxx)" | depth 60 m | reverse complement strand
TAGTCCTGCCCGCATTTAGCCCTGACCGACTTCTTGCCTGTCTTTAGTTGCCAACAGTAGTCATTAGGTTCATTGATGTCCAGCAATATGCAAGGCTCGGTAATTATTCGGTCATATTGGGCATTTTGTGGTCCGATTTTATGCCGATATACGCTAAAATTGGTCCGACTTTGTGCCGACCCGTCCGACTTTTTACCGACATTCAGACCGACTTTGTGCCGATAATTGGTCCGAAAACCTGCCGAACCATTAAGTAGGTGATGCTACATAGTAGTATTATGGATGAGTATGCAATTGTTCAAGACTCGCTGGAGAGCCTACCAGCGTGGAATAAAGAGGGAGTCCTACATGGAGGGCGATTGAGGGACACCTTTCTTGAGCGTATGGTCGAGAGAGGCATCTCGCATACACAGGCAGAAATATACTTAGAACGCATTATTGCTAAGAAAGCAGGTGATGTGGATAGGTTGCATATCATAGACCAGACAAGCAGTGATGTTAATACAACCATGCAGGTTGCCTTTGAGAAGCATGAAAAGATGTTAGATTTGGCTAAGGCACATATCATTCAAGACCAAGTAGCAGAAGGTAAAAGTTTCGATGAGGCTAAGGCATATTCACCCACTAAAACAGAAGAACAAGAGGCATTAAAAATAGTGAGAAATAAGCATAGCGTTGTGCCTGATAAGCATGAAATTATGTTAAGCCACATTGAAGAAACTTTGCAGAATGCTCGCACCATATATGGTCGTCCAGATTTGACTAAAACGGAGATACTCAAAGCGTGTCGTAAAGACAAAGGAGAGTGGCGAGGTGCGGCCAAAGATGTTCTGGTATTCTTAGCCTCTAAAGGACACATCATTAAAGTGGGTGCGAGGTATTATCATAAGGCCAATAAAGTTCGTATGGTAGAGAGTGATTTTACTCGCAAAGTTTTCGAGTCTTTGTATCGTGGTCCACAAAGCATTAACGGCATAGTTAAGCATATTGGCTACGATAATGTGTTTGGCCGTAAGAAGGTGAGGCAAACTTTAGACTTCTTAGTGAAAGAGGGTCTGGTGCTAACTAATGACTACAAGTGGCGACAGAATGGCATATCTTCATAAGGGTGGTTTGGAGTATGAGAACTATGTCAGATGCGGAGGATTACGAGGTTCTCACTATCAGCGAAACAGCAGATTTCCTCAAAGTATCAGAAACCACAGTTCGCCGACACCTGCATGAGATTCCACACATTAGGATTGGGAAACAGATTCGCATAGTAAAGAATAAGTTAATTGAGTGGATGCAAGAACAGATGGTGATTTAAGCATGAATAAGCAGATATTAGCGATTTCTTTGGGTGATGCCGAAGATAAGATTGAGCGTGATACATTGTATCATTGGCTCAAAGAACAAGGGTGCAAATTGATAGATGAGAATCAAGGATTATTTACAGATGGTGAATGTTCATTTGTATGCACCTGTTTTGAAAAGACCCAATACATTCTATTCAAAGAGCATGAAGGCGAATTGCCTGAATATATCTTCCAATATATCTTTGCTCTCAAGGATGAAAAACAGACCGTTATTTCATTAGGCGACGAAGATGAAGAAAGGTGGGAGATTATCAAGACCGACTCGGAGTTCACGCTTAAAAGGTTCAAAAAAGTTTGGTTAGCAACGGAGGATGAGTAATATGAAGTTTTGGAAATGCACAGAAGAAGGATGTAAGGATGATAAGACATATAACTACAAAGGGCTATGTCGAGAATGCACAGAATATGATGATGCAGGGAATGTAGTAAATCCTGTTAAGCGAGTTCAAGTATCTAAGAACGGCACAGTGATTGTAAAGCCTGAAAAAGTTATGGGGCGAGCAGTTACACTTCAAGATTTCAAAACTTTCCGTAGGAGTCAGAAGCGTCTGACGAAGAAACAGATGAAAGCCTTAGAGGTCGCACAAAAGCACGCTGCCGCACAAATGAAAGAAGCACAACAAGCACAAAAGCCATGTTGCAGTAGTGATGAAGAATGCGAACCCGAATGTGAAACTTCACCTATTATGCCTATTGGAGAATCCGTAGGAGAGGAGGAATGATTATGACAGAAGAAATGAATGAAATGAATGATGCTGAAAAACAATTGACTGAAGAACAAATAGAGTTTAATGGCCTCTCGCCTGAAATGCAGGTGAATGTAATTATCACAGATATGATGGCGACCGTAGATAGGCTCATTGAAATGAGGTTCGTATTGAACCAGATTTTGATGGCGAACCCACATTTGGGTGGAATGCCTGTTTCACAACAAGGCCATACGCATATCCACGATGAAAACTGCGGAGAAGAGTGTCAGGGAGAATAAGCCTATGCCGAGTAATGAAGTCGGAGAATATCTCCCATGCGTTTGGTGTGGAAAGATGGGTTATACCGACCAACGGCAAAAGGTGGAGGAAGGACATATTTGTGTGCGTTGTGCCAGACCCGATATTGATTGGTCTAAGTGGGATATGGACAAAACCAGCATAGTAATAAGGAGGCGTAAGGATGAGTGAACTATTATTCGGACTTATTGGAATCGTCTTATTGTATGGCTTAGGCAGAATGATGCTACCCGATGATACACACATTCCAATTCAACAAGAGTTAATCAAGATGGAGGGAAAAAACGATGACTGAAGGCATGATATGGTTTCTTTTAGGTTTAATTCTTTTGATGACCCATAGTTGGTTTATCATGCAGAATCGAGCCGACATACTTAGATTAAAGAATCATTGTGGATTACCAGAAGCACAACCTGATGACCCACACCAACAAAGTTTGGATGACTACAAGGCTTCATTACTTGAGATAAAACTTTCAGAAGATATGCACGATAAGCATGACTTCCCAGATGAGAGTTAAGCGTAATATGCGGTGATTAAGATGTGCGGTGCTATTGCGGTTCAATGTGAAAGTTGTGGTAAGTGGTATCGTATTGGCCGTTGTTCTTGTAAGGAGGAATCCCCATGAGGAAGTATGGAATCTTTTGGGGAGTTTGTGAACCTACTGCAATTGAGGACTTCGTGGATGGTGCATACATTTGTGTTATCACCCATCCAGATACCAAAACCAATAACATTCCTTATCATACTCGTATGATTGAATTAGAAGATGCGGGTTGGGAAATCAGAGATTGTTTGAAAGTTTTGATGCCTGACTCAACCTATCAAATAGGCTTACTACGCAAACCCTTCAAAGGCACAACTTATGCTAATGTGCTAAAGAATGGTTGTGGAGGCATAAACATTGATGATTGCCGAGTTGGAGATATTGTCCAGAATACTGCCGACAATGCTCGCAAGGCTACTTCTCATAAATCCACCATTTATCAATCTGGACTCAAAGAAGAATATGAGGGCGAGATTACTATTGGTCGCTTCCCTGCTAATCTAATGATTAGCAAAGATAAATCTATTGTTTCACAATTCCCGCCGATTAAGACGCAAGGGCATTGGGCAAAAGTTACGACTAAAGGATTCGGAAAGTTTGGAGGCGGTAAGGCAACCTATGATGGAGTTGGCACAAAATCCACTGCTGAACGCACATCCGAGTTCTTTCAAAAGTTTGATACCTACGATGATATGTTCCAATATCTGTTAAAATTAGTCTGTCCGAAGGAGGAATGGCATGAACTTTGAGATACATTCAGGAGATTGCATTAACACGATGGCGAATATGTATGATGAGTCAATAGACCATTGTATTACTGACCCACCTTATGAAATTGGCTTTATGGGGAATGGTTGGGACAATTCTGGGATTGCTTATAATCCAGACACATGGCGAGCAGTGCATCGAATCTTGAAGAAAGATGGCCTATTATTGGCTTTCGGTGCAACCCGAACCCATCATCGAATCGCCCATGCGATTGAAAGAGCAGGGTTTGAGATTCTTGATGTTTGGTCTTGGACTTTTGGAACTGGATTTCCAAAGTCTCAAAACATTGGAAAAGTTTTGAATAAGAAAGGACATGAGGAAGAAGCAGAAAAGTGGAAAGGTTTTGGAACTGCGCTTAAACCCGCTTGGGAGCCAATCATCGTCGCTCGCAAACAAGGTAGCAAAGTTATGCCTAATAAGCACAAGTTCTGGTATGTGCCTAAAGCATCTAAAGCAGAACGCAACGAAGCATTACCCGCAGATATGCTTAACGACCACCCCACAGTTAAGCCTATTACGCTTATGACGAAACTTATTGTTGAAACTTCTGAAGAAGGAGATACTATCTTTGACCCATTCATGGGTTCAGGCTCAACAGGCGTAGCCGCCTTGAGGTCAAAACGAAACTTTGTGGGTTGTGAATTAACACCCGAATACATTCCTATTGCCACCACACGATTAGAAAAGGAGATTGAGAAATATGCCATACATACCGAATGAAGATAGAACAGGGTTTGAATACATTATTCAAACTTTAACCGCCGCACTTACTAATGACGAACCTTTTGCTGGTCGCTTGAATTATGTTATCTCAAGTGTCTTAGCCAACATGATTAAAGAAAAAGGAATGTCTTATGGACTCATCAATGAGTTCATCGGTGCGCTTGAATGTGCTAAACTTGAGGCATACCGTCGAGTTGCCGCACCCTACGAAGATTTGAAAGTTTCAGAAAATGGAGATGTCTATGAAGGTGATTCAGAATGAGAGGAATTAGACAATATGAGTTTGAGGATTGTCCTCATCATGTAAAGAGAGTCGCTAAAGACCCAAACGACAAGTGGATTTTCATTTGTATGCAGTGCCACGGAGAGTGTTAATGTGGAAATGAACCAATATCAAGAAGCAGCCCGCAAGACTGCAATTTACCCAGATGAATATGGTTTGGTCTATACAGTCTTGGGACTTAATGGTGAGGCAGGAGAAATTGCTGAGAAAATTAAGAAGTCCATTAGAGATAACAAAAGTTTGGAAGAAATCAAACCTGCGCTTATTGACGAAATTGGAGATGTGCTTTGGTATGTGGCTAACCTCGCACATGAGGTCGGCATAAGTCTGAATGAAGTCGCAATCCGAAATATCACTAAACTTCAGAGTCGCAGTAAGCGGAATGTTCTGCAAGGTGATGGAGATAATCGCTAAAGTTTATCAGGGTGATTCCACCTATCATTAACTATGAGCGAGATTTACGATGCCATCGAAGATATGACAGAAAGCCAGTTAGACGACCTTATCCTTGCTATCAAGGACAGACTCGAAGAATTGCGTGGCGAAAGACCTGATGTGCAAATTGGAGATGTAGTCCAGTTTGATGTCCGTAAGGCAACCTTAACAGGAGTAGTGGAAAAGACCACAGATAAGCGAGCCACAGTTAAACTTTCCACAGTGGAAGGCACATACACTATTGATACTAAGCAATTAGAAATTACTAAGCCCGGTGGCCTTGACCCAGAACAGATGACTCTGGAAGAAGTATTCGAGAACTGAAGTATTAAGTAGGTGAGTCTACCTATTTCATAATAGAGGAGTTCTAATGAAGATTATTGGTTTGGATATTGAAACCCTTAATCTTAGCATGGATGCAGATGGATTGGGATTCGAAGACCCAACAGGATGGAAAACATCTTGTGTTTGCATTCACGACCACCACCGTAATTTGACTTATCAATATGTGGCTGACCCCACATTGGTTGAAGATATTAGCGAAGATGACCTTATTTATGGGTGGGATTTCTTAGCATGGGACTTAGAGGAATGGTTCTATCAGGGTTATACCTTGATTACCAAAAATGGAACCACATTTGATTTACCTATTATTTCTAAAGATATTGAAGATGGAGGTTGTGGAGTAGAAAAACAACTTAACTATTTCTTAAATGCCCCGACTACCAAAGAAACCAAATATGGAGAAAAGGAACTTCCCCCTCGTCATGTCGATATTTGTCAGTATCTACGAGAAGCCAGCGAAGGCTACCGATTTTCATTGGAAAATCTTATCAATGCTTGTTTAGGTTCTGAAGAAGGCAAACTTATGCCTGCTGCTGAAGCCCCGAAAGCATGGGCAAACGGTGAATATCGCCGTGTATTGGCTTATTGTTGTGGAGATGCCAAACATACAACTGAAATCTTTTTCTTTGGTCGTCGAGAAGGTCGTATCAAAGCCATAGGTCGCAAAGAAGGCGACGAACCACAAATGCGAGAAGTAAGGGTGGGCTGGTAATGGCTGACAAACTGAATATGACCGAAGCCCAAGTTCTTAGACAGGGCAAAAAGATTCAAGAGGCTTTATTTGAGAAAATCGTTGAAGAAGCAGACGATGGTTATGTGGCCGAATTGAAGTCAGAAGTCATTGAGATATTTCAAGAAAACTTAGTCTTTGATGAAGGGATGGATGAAGCACAATTAGGCGAGCATCTTAAGAACATTATGGAGGCATTAGCCGTGTTCGTTTTAGAGCAAACCAAAGGGGTCAATAAACAATACCTCCAAATGTTTTTGGCCGATTTTATTTCACAAACCATGAGTAGTATCTTTCGTGTTGAAGAAAGAGAGAGCGAACCTGACGACAATATGATGTATGGGTAATCTTTAAGTAGCAAAGAAAGACACTTAATACATGGCTCGTCGTTATGAGGTCTCTGACCTTGATGTGGAGGACATTTTACCCTTCGCCCCTAATGCCCATGTTGATTTAGGGTATGATGGCGCACCCAGCCAATATCATTTAGAACAAGAGATTATGCGTGGAATACACACAAATGAAGATGGTGAAATAGGTTGTAATCATTGTGGAAACATTGATTTATTTATTCGAGAAAATACCACCAAAGGCCGACGCTACAAGTGTATGAGTTGCTTGTATAATTCTGAAACCAAATATGAAACTTTGAAATCTCGAAAAGATATTACTTTAGCCAAGTTTGGTCTTAGTTATGAGTGCGACATTTGTGGAGAAGATATTGATTCATTCAATCGAGATTCAGTCTTAAGGCATCTTAAGAAACATCAAAAAGAGAATCAAACTTTGGAGGCCGAAGACGAGTTTCATATTTATGGGATTCCAGACATCGAGCAAGACGACATCAACAATATCTCATTTGCTTTTCATCATGCAGATACTCATGTTTATGAAGATAGTAATCGTGAGCATGGAGATAGGATGGGCAGGATGGAAGAAGCGTTGGAAGAAAGTGGTTGGTTTCAATCTATGCTCAATACTTACGGAGAATGTTTCTTAGATTGGCATTACAACGAAAGTTTCGAGATTATGGATTATTTAGGAAACTTGAAGAAAGTTTCAGTTACACCACGAATACTCCAACACGCTTTGGAAACCTCTTTCAGCCAAGAACAATGTGAGCCAGAAGAAGAATACTATGCTGAAAATTACGACCACATTTATGATGACCCTGATGACCCTGATAGAATGTGGGGTCCTGATATTACCAGCACCATCTATCCCCGAAAGGGATATGAAAGACCTGTTGCAGAAGTATCCGCCCAATTGCGTAAGCATATGATTGGGCGGGAGATTCGTATGTTTGGACCACAAAATCTTGATGAGGCAAAGGCTCTGAAACAACCGATGGATTGGTGGAAAGATGTTGGATTTAGTGAGTTTCAACCCGCAGGAACATATGGCAAAGTTACAGGTATTTCCAATGTTAATCCTAATAATCCCAGTGTAATAGGTATCTGGGTTACTATTACGAGAGGAGGGTCAGCCAACCATCCTGTTGGTTCCAGAGTATGGATTCATGTAAAAGATTCATACTTCCCAGATTCTATGGGTTTAGGTTGGAATAAAGGAGATTATGTAGGTAGCCCTGCTCGAACTGAATATATTCGCAAACACGGCATCATCGAATGGGAGGCCGAAACACGCACAAATAAGCGTGGTTCGTATAGAACACCCAAAGAATTACGCCGACAGTTAGATTTGATTTTAGGTAAAAAAAAAGTTCCAGAACCAGAGTGGGATGATGTAAATTGGAAGGATGAAGAATCTTTGGTAGATAAACTTAAAGACGAAGAATGGAAAGACGACATCGAATGGGAAGCCGAATCTTCTCGACCTCACCGTGTAGAAGTTTCACGCTCGACCAACAAACAAAAGAAATTGATGGCGATATTTTATGATAAAGATGGAAAAAAGGTAAAAACGACTCATTTTGGTTCCAGAGGAATGAGCGACTACACTAAGCACAAAGATGCAAAACGCAAGCAAAGATATTTAGCCCGCCACAAAAATAACGAAAAGTGGAATAAACCAATGACCGCAGGGGCATTGTCCCGTTGGATTCTTTGGGGAGAACCATCTTTGAGGAAATCATTTAGCAACTTCAAGAAAAAGTTTAATCTTCAAGGCTCCATGAATGTCAGTAAAAGTGCTGAAAGTTTGTCTCGACCGTGGCTTCAACGAGGAACAGGTTTGACTAATAATTTTACTTTTGTAGGCCAAGATTCGTTTATTCCGATTTGGAATACCGTCTTTTTCGCTGATAAATTATCAGAGATTTTAGATGTGCCTATTGAAAGCATGGTAATGGATGATACAGTTGCTATCAAAATAGGAGACAATGAAACTTTGGATTCTATCAGTGTAATTGCAGCAGATACTATCAATGAATATGTTCTATGAGGTGAGACAATGGAGATGCCATCAGCCGCCGTTGTATTTGTTTCAGACGATGGTAGAGTTGGCTTAGGATTAAGAAGTAGCCGAGTGAGACAACCCTTAACATGGGCGGCCATTGGTGGATTCCGAGATTTAGGAGAAACAGGGTATCAAACTGTCTATCGAGAAGTTTGGGAAGAATTAGGAATCAGACTCCCTAATCGAATTGAATACTTAGGTAGCACAGGACCGCATGAATTGTATTTGTGCCGAGTAGCCGAGCCATTTCAACCTCGTAGGCTTAATTGGGAGAATGCAGACTTTCAATGGAGAACTTTATTAGAGTGGAATAACTATGATTTACATCCAGAACTACGAAGGGTTTTGAGGGGTCGGAAGTATTTGGCTGAAGATGATGAGTTTGCTGGCACTCGTGAGTGGATTGAAAAGAATTATGGTAAGCATTGGGACACCTCTAAAGACCCTCAACCCCATTATCCAACGACGGGTGGTGCTTTTTACAACCCTGAAAATTACCCCAAAGGTAGTGCAACGGTGAGAGGTCGGAAATATGCCTTCGATGATGACCGTTGGTTCACTTTGACTCAAAAACAAGAATTGTTGAAACGCCGAGCCGAAGCAGGAGGTGTCCCGCTTAATTGGCTTAATTTATTCGGCAATACTTGGGGAGGACTCGTCAGGATGATGCAAGCATTAGGTTTGAAAGAACCCGTTTTGAAAAAGAAAAAGAAGACCAACTACCAACCTTATCAACCCTATGATGCAACCCCAAGACCAACACCTTATGAATGGCCGAGCGATAGAAATCCGTGGAGAGACCCCAGAACATCAGCCCGTATCAATCCTTATGAATGGTGGACTCGTAAAAAATATCCAGAGGCAGAAGAATGAAGAGTGAGAGAATAGTCCGATACGAAAATGAAAAGTTTCATACTATTCCTGCATTTAGCCCCGAAGAAGAGTCATTAGTTCACGATACATTCCGTAGTATGTCTATCGAGAACAAACTCCAATTAACAGTTCCAGAAATAGCATTACTTTTAGGTAAGCAATATGCAGAGTTTGAAGATGATTCATTGGGCAGTTTGTTCGGAGACCCAAAAACTGCTGAATCTACTTATGGTAAGATTAAAGATTTCATACCGATGGCTGAAAAGATTCGGAGACATTGGGGATGGGTAAGTCAGTATTACAGACCCAATTTTCAACCTTTGAATCTTAATCCTTATCATGTTTTCCAACTTTTAGTTCCCAGAGGAGGTCTCAAAGATATATTCGATAATACTTCTAAGGTTTCAGGTCGCAAACCCGGCAAACCCTATTTTGACTTATACTATGAGATTTCGACTTTATTTTGTCCCCTCTGTCATTCCTATAAGCGTATGAAAAAAGTGAGTAAAGAGGAAAACACCCTTTATGATTTAGCCCAATCATCAGGGCAAAACAGCATAGAAATATCTTGTCGTGAATGCGACGAGGAAGGTTTTGAAGGCTTAGGTTCATTGTTCGGTTAAGACATCACGACCCAGAATAATTGGAGATGACAAATGTTCTCGATTCACTACCGAGGCTTTGATACGATATAGTTTCTCATTCCAATACAAAGTCAGCCATACTAATTTGCGTCTTTGAGAACCCATAGCATTTTTGACTTTAGTAGTTCCACACTTCTCTAAGCGTAGAAAGTTGCTCAATTTATTATCAATGCTTGTTCGAGCAGCCCCAGTATCTATTTTGGCAACGCAAGTAATAGGCCATTTACCATCAGTATTAGACTCCAAGACTACATCCGTAGTATAATCGCCCTCGGCGGTCATAGGTATCCATTGTTTTTACCGCTACATAAGGTTTTGTATCCCCCATTTCCAGAGATTTCCAGAGAAATGTTGGAAATTACGCTAATTTCTGGGATTTTACCCCAGAACCACCCTTTCTGGAAAGGGTCTTGAAGCCAATAGTTTTAGGATTTTGTAATTTTTACGATTTTGACGACAGATATTGGAATGTCGTAAAACTTTTCGCCACGAGTATAAATTGTGCTGATAAACTTTGTAGGAGATTCGGCTACATCATCTCGATGAATAATAGCCGCATAACTAAAGTCGTGATTGAAGATTACGAATTGAGTTGGTAATATCAGTTCTACATACTTTTTCTTTCGGGCAGGAAGATTGACTGTTGAGAAAGGAAATGTTTCTCCTTTCCAGCCATGCTTTCTTTCGACCTCTACATAAGATACGAACTCACCATCCAGAGTTCCGATTAAATCCACACCATATTTGTTGGGATTATCCTCTAAAGCATCAATACCCAAATCCTCTTTGATATATTCGGCTGCATTTCTACACGCATCATCATTTTCATCAAAAAGTTCTTGACTAAACTTCTTCCTCATATTCTATCATATTTGAGGTAGTATATGATACTTCGGGTCTTGAAGTCAAGGTTTAGGAACAGGACAAAAGTTGAACCAAAGAGGAGGGTCTGATTTCCATTGAGGACCTCGACCTTTGTTCATATAGCCCTTACCACCATTGTAATAATTGCGATAGGCTTGGACTGTATCAGCATCTTGGAAATGTTTGGGCATAGCCTGTGGAAACGGTGTCTGTTCGCCAATTGGAATGTGATTGGCTAAAGTATTACAATGAGCAATCACTTCTTGACACTTGTGAATCTTACCATATCTGCGAGTGTATTCTCGACACATTTCGAGGCCATGTTTGACTAACCAGAAAAAATTGTTGCGAGTCTTACCAGCCCATTTAGTGCAAGGGTGAGATTTGTGAGTGGCTCGATAATGAGCATCTTCACAACCATGTGCAATCAACGCACTGCATAGCATTTGGGCTGTTTCTAAAGGCATCTTAACAATGTGCCGATTGCACAGTTGGCGAGCCGCAGCAATTGGGTTCTTATCAACAACGAATATATTCATATCTATCACTTTAGTATAGGGGTTTCATCCTTATTAAGTTATCGGGGATTATCCACCAAATACTGAATAAAGTTCAATACTTCAGGAAGCATACTATCATCTAACTCTTTGACTTCTCCGAATCTATTACGGAGGCAAACCCAGATATGGGCGTATCCATTACGACCATGCGGGTGTCTGGGTGAGAAAGGCAGAGTTTTGGTTAAAATATCCCCTGCAACCCCTACTGTTTGAGCGATTCTTTGCCAATTTTCTTGATTCACAATTATTCCTCCTCATCGTTCCATCGAGGTTCCAAAGTTAATTTCATATCACAAGTTCCAAAGTTTCTATCTCCCCAGACTACTAATTTGCGTAATGGCACAAAAATAGGTGTAGTCAATTTTCCAATCCAGCGTCTAAGATTCATTTGCATCAACTCTGATAATCAGGACACCACCATGTTTTTCTCTTATCGGGTGTATCTTCTTGTAAAACTTTATGCCCATGTTTGGAAACTTTCTTAGCATAGACCTCGAACTCAAATCTGTAAGCACCTATCGAACCATCAGGCATCACATAATCTCTGATTGTTGCACCTTTCTTATCATAAGAAGATTGAATTACAAACTTTGTTTGTTTGTAAATCTCCTCTAATTCCTCATCACTAATGTCTCCGACATTTCTCCACGGACTTACTTTAGCACGATACAATACTTCGGCCTTAATGTAATTTCCGATACCACAAACAACTTTTTGGTCCATCAATGCCTTTGTAATGTTCCAATGATTTTTCTTTCGCAGACAGACCAAGAACTCCTCAAAAGTTGGAGGGTCATTTAGCATATCAGGTCCAAGAGTCTGTAATTTCTTATCTAAGCGAGAATTATCTTTGTGAAATATCTTGAATGTTCCAAAGCGTCGAGTATCTTTGTAATAAGTCATTTGTTCCCCATCAGTTTCTAATTTCAACATTACATTCTTTTTGGGATTACTATTTCTCCATGAACCAGTCATTCCCAATGTATGCCAAATCTCCCACTCTCCATCATCTAATGTGAACCAAATAAACTTTCCTTTACATTGAACTTTGTCGATGGTTTTTGGTTTATCAGAGAGTTCTGCTCGCAAATCATGGATTTGGTCTCTCACCTGTTTATCACAATAACTTTGATTCTCAAAGTGAATTGCGTGCAATTCTTTCCCCGCCAGTCGTCTATTTAGACGCTCTACAATTCGCTTCACTTCTGGTCCTTCAGGCATACTTTAGATATGGTAAATCAGTCATATAAACTTTCAATAGAAGTCCAAAGCCAGTTCAAAATAGGATTCTTAATCCTTAACCCATCATCTTGAAGAACTGCAATAATGGCAACTTTGTCCTTCTTGAGAATGTCACCTTCCCATTGACTTGAATCTTTCAGACCAAGAACTCCTCCTGATTCCACTAATCTAAACCAACCCAACACATCTTGTTCCTTCTGTTTAATAAACTCTCGATGAGCCTTGTTATACCCTTCTTCCAACCATACATCTGATTCTTTATGGTCGTCGCCTACATCTGCCCCTTCGTAAAAGGTTATGAAATCAGTTCCATCCCAATATAACCAAATTAGCGGCCATGAGTCTCCGAAACTATGTTCTGGTGCTGTGTCTACAAACCGATAGAACCCCACCAATAGGGATGTAATTTCTCCATCAGGACCACTTAATGACTCCTTAGTTAATTTTATATCATCCCACGCAGGCAGGTCTGCCCACACAATTGTAGAAGTATTACTTTCTAAAACATCTACAATAGCCTCACGATACATCTGACTCCAAGTATTAGCATCTGCAATAGTGTTATGTTCTTCGCCTTTAGGAATCTCCCACAGTATTTTGTTGATGAAATCCTTCACACTCTGCGGCAAATTAGGATGTCGAGAACTTACAATATCTTTTGGAATCATTCTTCCTCAACTGCCTCAACCATTACAATAGGTTCTTCATCCTCTTGTAATTTGCCTTTTGCCCTCCGAATATCATTTTCGGTTTTGTGTTGCCTACGCACAGATTCAATGTATTCTTCTTCCTCTGCATTCCATCGGTCAAAGAATCGAGAAATAGCCATGTAAGCAGGACCACTCAAGATACCGAGAACTGCGATATAGGCTTCAATATCTTCTCGCACTTCAGGATTAACAAATGCCGTAGTAATCAATTGATAAGACAGCACCATGAACACCAAAATTAGTGGTAATGAAACTAACGCCACCATAATGTTGTTAAATGTTAAGCGAACATCCCAACTAATCTTCGACATATATTTTGATAGGGTCTCCAACTACTTAAAGATTTTCTTGACACATATGTTTATATGGGTGCTTTGGCATAGGTATTTTGTCGAAGGAGGTTCTGTCAGGATAGCGAAGTTTTAATGAAAATCCCACGGGGCGAGTAATTAGAATCAACCTATCATTTTATCGCACTCGGCTTTGCACGCTGGGCGGCTTGTTTGGCTAAGAAAACTTAATAAGTTTTCATAAAAAAAGATAAAACCCCGGATGGATATTTGGTGAAAACGCACAAGTTAGTAGCCAAGTATTCGTCCACCCATTCACCATATCACAAACTCTTAAGTAGTTGAAAATACATAGTAATAACAGGAGACATAGTATAATGTCCTATTTTCGAGATGAAATCTTCGACATTCTTTTTACAGAATGGAATACTCTGGATACCAAAGTTAAATTGGCTCATCCTGTGGTAATGATTATCGAAAATCACTTTGGTTCAGATGGCGATATAGTCTTGCCTATGAGCGAGTTAGTCCAACTTTATCATTTGGCTCGTCGAGACCTAACTGATTATGTAGAATTAAGTGATGCAGAACTCCCTATCGAAGAGATTCAGGTAGAAGTTGATAATCTATTGAAACAAGTGTTAGGTCTGGATGCTCAAACCAGACACCACATTAAAGATTCACTAAATGGAAGTTGAAGTATGAGAAATCATAAAAAACCCACCAAAGCGTGGCGTAGTAACAAGAGTATGAAAGATGATTCAGTAGATTTAGAAGCCCTTCAATTAGAAATCTTAGGGCTTTGGAGATGTCCTGAATGCCACCACTCACAACCTTTGGACCAAAACACCTGTCAAAACTGCGATTATAAGCGTTAGTTTATATGGGTGATTCGTCTATCCTTTAAGTATGACTTCAAGTGAGATAGTTAATATGGTGGCCTCGGCACGACTGACAGATACGATTGATTTGCACGATGTAGCAAGCACACTCGACCTCGATTTCGAAGCCGAGCAATTTCCCGGTATGGTATATCGGGTCGGAGAAGCAACGCACGGAACAGGCGCACCAAAGGTTTGCCTGCTCTTGTTCGGTTCTGGAAGAGTAGTAGCGACAGGTGCAAGGTCATACGAGGATGTAGTAATCGCTATGAATCACATTGTAGATGATTTGAATAAGCACAAGTTTGACCTATGGGAGTTTAACGAGGACGATATTCAGGTGCAAAACATTGTAATGACCTATGATTATGCAGAAACTCTGCATTTGCATGAATTAGTATTGGCTTTGCCTTTCGAGCGTTCTGAATATGAACCAGAACAATTCCCCGGCCTAATTTTCCGATTGGCAGAAACTTCAGGTGTTTGTTTGATTTTCAGTTCAGGTAAGTGTGTTATCACAGGAACTAATTCTCCTGATGAAGCCCTTGCTGCGATTGATGAACTCAAAGTAGTGCTTGATGAAGTGCGAATTGTTCGTGGAGTCTAAGCACAATGATTCGAAAGTGGTTTAATCGTGGCCGTAAGGCTCCACAAGAACCACACCAGACAGATGAATCTCTCTACACTAACGACACACCGCCCGATGCAACCCCGTTGCTCAACGCAGGTTTCGTTAGATTAGTAGATTCTATCGGAGATGATTCTACCGTAGTCAAATCAGCCAGAGTTTCCTATGGTAATGAAACCAAAGGAGAAGAAGCCGACCATAAACTACTCAAGTATCTACTCAAACACCACCATGAAACACCCTTTGAACATTTGAGTTTCACCTTTCACATTAGGTGTCCGATATTTATTGCTCGTCAATGGATGAGGCATCGAGTCGGGAGTTTCAATGAGATTTCAGGTCGTTATGTAGAATTAGAACATGGATTTTATCATCCTGCTAACGAAGGTTGGTTATCATGGCGACAACCTGATTCAGTCAATAAACAATCTTCTAACAAAGGTTCATGGACATCCGCAGGAATCCAAAACTTGCACCACAAATATGAAGAAGCAATCCAAGCCTCTTTCGAGGCTTATCAATCCCTGCTGAAGTCAGGGGTTTGCCGAGAGCAAGCACGAACTGTGTTACCAGTCGGGATTTATACCGAGTTTTACTGGACAGTCAATGCACGAAGTTTGTTTAACTTCTTGAGATTGAGGATGGATGAAGCGGCGCAAGATGAAATCAGAGTTTATGCGTATGCTATCCTTGATTTAGTCAAGCCGTTGGCTCCGTGGACTTTTGAAGAGTTTGAACGGATTCATAATCCCGTAGCCTTACAAGGACAAGCCAGTTATGGAGAGGATGAATCATATATTCCCCCACCAGTCAAAGAGTAATCTTTAAGTAGCAGTATCGCAAGAATAAATCCATGCGACGAAAAACTTGGCGTAAAGCAGCAAACTGCCCAGCAATTATTTTTAACAATAGCGGTTCTATGGCTGCTGCGGGTCGTGTTCAAAAATCTTTTGACATCATCAGAGATATTGGAATGCACCGAGAGCCATCTTTTGATATGTATGTTAATGATGCCCGAACAGGAATCCCCGATTTTATAGCACATATTCAAGATATTTCGCACGGCGCACTCAACCCACCCCTTCTTCCATTAGTCACAGGCGAAGATTACATGAATCCGTTGGCTTTAGCAGCCATTATTCAAGAATACCCTTCAGTGCATATGATTGACGATGGAGATAGCATTACTCACTGGGTCGTCGAGGCACTTGAAATCTTAGATAGTATGGGTTTTGATGACAATACAAAAATTACCCTTTACTATGTAAGACCTCACACGGAAATGCGTTCCGTAGATAGGCACTATGAACAGTTGAAGAAAATGTATCCACAAGGTTTTGATGGCACAGGAAATACAGAGATTATGATGTATCATGCCATTCCTGATGTGATTGACCGAAGGATGCGTCAACCAGACCGTTGGCTGGAATGATAGCAAATCTTTAAGTATCAGTTCCACAACATACAAAGTATGATAATTGCATTGACAGGCACTTTGATTGGATTTGGAGCCTTTGGATATTCCATCGTTAAACTAAAAGACCGTGAATGGCGACAAGCCGCTATTGCAGGCGTAGGTGCATTTGCAGTTCTAAGCGTCGTTGGTTGGAATCTTTCAAAAATCCGTGATGATACCATGAAGGTATTTAGCGCACCCGGAGATTTTATGAAGCGTAGCGAAGTCGAAAAGATTCTTGACGCATCAATGGGCAAAATTGTCGGTGTAACTTTCATTAAGAAGGATGGTTCAGAGAGAACCCTTGTCGGTCGTATCGGTAAGAGATACAAGCCAACAGGAACAGACCCACTCGGAGGCCGTGCAGCACGCCGAGGCAGAGGACTTTACACTATCTATGATATGCAGAAAGGTGCATTCCGTATGATAAACATGGACACAGTTCTGGGAATCCGTGCTGGTGGTAAGACATACAGTGCGTGATAATATGATTAGTCCCAAAGGAGTAGTCATTGGAACTGGTATAATTATTTCATGGTTCTACTTAATTCGTAGTGCTAAAATTAACGAATGGGGTCATGTAGCCGCTAATCTATTGATTTTGGCAGGACTTTATTATGGATTTACTGCTGAATTAGAATACGGCGAACTTAGAGATGCCGTTATGAGCATCAGAGGGTAATAAGACCCCAAAAACTAAATAGTCGAAACGATGCACTGCAAGCATGGGCGAGTATTGTAGCAACCAATGGGCAGAACCACCAGACGGTATGCCAACATGGTGTATAACTGCTGAATGGACATGGAATCTGTGGCTTCAGTTGGCTTTAGAATTACTTATTTTATTAGTGTTAGCATGGCTGGCATCAATGGCAAAAAGATGGTGGGTTGCTCGGAAGCGAGAAAAAGATAGACAAAAATATCACGAATGGAAGCGAACCAAAGGCTTAGTCTAAATTGCTGGAGTCAAGTTTATATGAGTCATTAGGCTTATTGATTTTGCTGGGATGGACCCATTCTGGTAGAGGTGGCTGAATAAACCCTCCGTGGGGGTTAAGGCACTGCTCTCGTGGAAACATGATTTCCACCGTGGACGGCCAAGTGGCATAGAAGCGAACTCGTAAAAGGGTGGTTTGCAGGTATGAGTCGTGAAGCACAGGAAACTGCGGCGGCGAGTTGGAGGTATGTCCGAATCCTCCCCTCACTTTTTATTAAACAGGAATTGAAGAAGTATGAGATGCAGATGGTGTAATAGCATCATTCCGTTGCATGGTTTTACCCGAAATGGTGTTTGTATTCCTTGTATGAAGAAGCACAAGCAAAAGGAGGCCAAAAAATGAGACCCCGACAAGGACCCAAAGAAATTATCCCACATCCTAATCGTAAGAACATGAGTATGGTTCGTTCTGTTAATTATTCACGCATTAGTGTGCGTGAGCGTTTGATGTCTCATGTCCAGAGACACCCTAATGATATGACTGCTTTATTTGCCTTACTTGGTGTCCAGAGTTGTTGTGATGGTAAGCATTAAATAGAAGTGATAGCATATGACAATTATGGATTCATTCTGGGCAGTTAAAATACAAGAATACACGAAACAATTTTCTCTTTTTCATAAAATGATAAAAGAAGGATGTCCTGATATTGAGATGGATGTTGTCGAATCTTTGTGGTATAACTTTAGACATGATGTGTGCGATTGTGAAGGCTGCCGAGAAGAAACCGACTGTGTGCTACACATTGAAATTGATGACGATGATTTCGAACCTTAAGTTCATAACAGTAGTTGCACCTATTCTATACGGGTGAATCAATGAAAGAATTGAGAGCATGGACTCCAACAAGGATTCACAAAGAGTTAGCCTTAGAGCCTCGCCAAGTTGCCGATGCGTGGAAAGGTGTTGCCAAAGATTACACAGGCGACATTACTACGGGAGTGTCCGTAGGACAAACCGACCAAACAGGCAAGATGGAAGATATTATCAATCTATTTCAGAATCGTTTAGAAGTGATTGAAAACATTCTCAAGAATGAACTCGGCTTTCATAAGTTCGGAGACATTAAACAAGTGCTACAAAACAGAAACAAGTTCATTCGTCGTCAAGTAGCAGTGATTGGATTAGTAGCCGATATTAGGAGAAGTAGGTCGGGAGGTCGAATCATTGAACTCGAAGATAGAACAGGAACTATGACGGTTTTTGTGCGAAAAGATGACCCAGCAGCAGGAACTTTAGTCAATGATGATGTTATCGGTATTGTTGGAAACTTTGCCGACAAAGGAGATATGTTCTTTGCTAATCGAGTTCAGTATCCTGAAGTTTTGCATACGCATCAAAACAAAGGTGGTTTAGACTTTGACCCAGTATCAGTGGCTTTTGCGTCTGATATACATATTGGTTCCAAACAATTCTTAGAAAAAGATTGGGACAAAATGATGGCATGGATGAACTCATCAGATGAAACTGCTAAAAATATCAAATACTTTATTTTATCAGGAGATGTAGTCGATGGTGTCGGTGTTTATCCCGGCCATGAGAAAAATCTGGCGATTGATGATGTCTACGACCAATACGAATACTGCGCTCGCAAACTTGATGAACTCCCAGACCACATTACGCCTGTTATTCTTCCCGGCAATCACGATGCCGTCAGACCTGCTGAACCTCAACCTATGCTTGAACCCTTGATTCAACAGCGTTTCAATTCTACTATTCACACAGGCAATCCTGCCCGTATTTATTTAGACCACGGAAATGATTCTGACCCATTCGAGATTCTGTCCTATCATGGTAAAGGTATTGACGACATGGTTCCCCGTATGGCTCATGTCACTTATGAAGCACCAGCCGAGGCTATGAAAGAGATGATGAAGAAAAGACATTTGGCTCCTATGTGGGGCGAGCGAAATGCGCTATCACCAGAATTAGAGGACCAAATGATTATCAAAGATGCACCTGACCTATTCGTGACAGGTCATACCCATGCCCACCAAGTTGAGTGGCATCGTGGCACACCATTAGTAGTCTCTTCGACCTTCCAAAATGAAACCGACTTTATGCAGATGCTCGGTTATCAACCCAAAAAGTCTCTCCTGACTGTCTACAATTTACAATCTCGCAGCACCAGAATTATTCCATTCGGAGACCCGTAAGCACAAAACCGAGGGACTGCGCCCTAACCTTTAAGTAGTAGGACAATAATTTACCCTTATTCCGAAGCGGCTTAAGCCGATAAGGAGGAAAGCACCATGAGTTTAGAAATGATTCCATACACCGAGTTTGATGACCTGCTTCGTAATCTTAATTGGGAACAACCCCAACCATTCTGGTTGAGTTCGCAGGCTACCGCCTTCGAACAAATGCACCGCCGTTTTGGGGTGCATAAACTCCCGATTCTTCAGCGTCGTTTAGACTGGCTCAAAGAAAATCAAGCATAGTTTTATATCAGTCCTCTGTTATACTCTAACTATGACAATAGCCCTTCGTTGCTATCATTGTCAGGAATGGGTCTATCGTCCCGAATCAGGTAGGGAAGTCTGTCCCTGCCGCAAATTATTCTTCCATTATGATGGGAAAGTCCGAGGACTCTATTCCGAGTTTTGGAATGAAGAGAAAAATCTTCATCATGTCTATGATTCACCGAGAGGTGCAGAGATATGAGATTTCCTTTTGAACTACGCCCCGAAACGGCCTTAACACAGGCCGAAAGAGACTTGAGTGCGCTTCGCAAGAAGCAACATCAAGAATGGTTAGAAATGTTTCACCAAATCGTAGCCCTCAAGAAAGAACTGGCTCGTAGTTGCGAACACGATTGGGACAATTCCAATAATTGGTGTAGAAAATGTGGTTTGGATTATGAGTATTATCGGCAAAAAGGGTTGTGGAAATATGATTAAGATTTGCTACTGTGGAGATACTATCAAACGACCTTTACATGACCCCGATTATTGTTCCTCTTTTTGTCGGACATGGAGTGCAGAAGGGCGCAATTGGAGAGAGGTTCGTTTGCGTGATAACTTTTTATCTTTGAAATGTTTATGGTGTGGAGACAACCATACCGTTAGATTTGGAGACCGCCACGATAAAGTTTATTGTAGCCATGACTGTTCCAGACAAGCCCGTGAAAAAAGTTCGTGGTTGCTATTCAATTATTGTAGAGTGCTATCTCACCATCCTGATGGATTAGGGGCAGCAGCCATAGCCCGACTCTTAGATGAATATGCTTTCAACCAAACTCCCACCAAAGTAGGTAGTAATATGAAAAAACTCCTGCGAAATAATGTAGTTCAGAAAACTGATGGGCGTTATCAATTGACCCACCCAAATGCTTGCGGAAAGGTGTGGTTATCATGCCATTGAAAGCCATATTGAGACCGTGGTTTGGTTTGTTAGCCCTGCAACCACTAACGGCTCTTTGGTGTTATATCTATGGGATTCCGTATTGGAAAAACCTCGGAATCTTTAGTATCATCTGCACTATCTATCTTATGCCTGTCTATGAAATATATGAACGATACTACCCCAAATCTTTAAGTATCAGAGATACCCAAGAAGATACATGAGTGGTTTTATCGTCAGCAACTCGTTTGGCACTTATCATTCCAAAAGAGCAGAAACAGTTAAGCCTCAAAGTTTCGCAGTTGAAACACAAGGATTCGGATTATCAGAGATTGCATCAGGAGATTCACTCAAACAGATTTGGTCGAGTCCCACTAAGAGCGCACAAGTTTTCAAGAATAACACAGTAGTTTGTAAAGGCAATAGTGGAAATGATTGCAGTTATTATCCCGGTAGCAGTAGTTCTGCTACTCAAGCCCTGCGAAATTATTCCGAGATTTCAGATAGTAAAATATCTCTTTATGATGACAACGGCAAATCCAAAGATGGCAACAGGCTGAATGGTGCAGCGAGAGTCGCACCAGCACCCGGAACTAAACAAACATGGGATATTT
>CEOQ01164406.1_pt1 | contig 21755 bp, 21 predicted proteins | sample 361351 | NCBI WGS metagenome assembly CEOQ01 (sample SAMEA2619907, study PRJEB7988) | marine metagenome | biome: marine biome (ENVO:00000447); feature: deep chlorophyll maximum layer (ENVO:xxxxxxxx); material: "saline water (ENVO:00002010), including plankton (ENVO:xxxxxxxx)" | depth 60 m | reverse complement strand
ACTGTCGGTGGTGAGGCGCTGTCAGGCAGTTTGCGGGGGGAATTGGCGGACCGGGGTGTCAGCGTGCTTCAGGTCTATGCCACGGCTGACGTTGGGCTGATTGCTTATGAATCTTCTGCGCAAGAAGGCATGATCATCGAAGAGTCGATCATCGTTGAGATCGTACGTCCTGGTACGGGTGATTTGGTGGCCGAGGGAGAAGTGGGTGAAGTGCTCGTCACCACACTTGATCCGCACTACCCGTTGATTCGTTTTGCAACCGGTGATCTATCGACTTTTATGGCAGGTGAGAGTCCTTGTGGACGCACGAACCGCCGCGTTCTCGGTTGGATGGGCCGAGCAGATCAGACGGCCAAAGTACGCGGCATGTTTATTCATCCATCTCAAGTTGCTGAAGTGATTGCCCGTCATCCCGAGATTGTGCGGGGATGTCTTGTTATTGATAACCACGATAATGCCGATAACATGGTGCTCCGTTGTGAGGTGCGTCAGATCCCTGACGGTTTTTCAGACCTTTTGTCTAAAACTATCCGAGATGTTTGCAAGTTGCGTGGTGAGGTCGAACTGTTGTCTGAGGGAGCGCTTCCGAACAATGGCAAAGTAATTGACGATTGCAGAATTTACGACTAACTGACTTCTACGTGTGGTATTGGGGGGCGCAAAGAGTCTTATGGGGTAATGAATTCGGTTACTAGCGTTGACTCTCCCTCATTAACAAAGGATACCAAAGAGATTTAGCTTGAAAACAATACGGTTTTAAGTTCTATTACAAGCCCTAAACGGGGCGGTAATCTGCGGAGGGCAAGCGGTAATGTGGTCAGAAGGAGGATGGGGTGTCAGATAGTCACGCCGATACGATGCCGCGGCGTTTATATCGCAACGCGCAGCAATATGCTGACTCCCCGGCGTTTGCTGAGAAATATCTTGGGATTTGGCAGACCTATTCGTGGAAGCAGACGGGTAGCGAGGTGCGCGCCTTAGCGTGTGGACTGGCGTCCCTTGGGCTTCAACGTGGCGAGATGGTCGCGCTGATTGGCACTAATCGGCCACAGTTGTATTGGGTGTTCTTTGCGACTCAGAGTCTTGGTGCAGTGCCGGTCCCCATCTATCAGGACGGAGTTCCAGCAGAACTGGAATTTGTACTTAATCATGCGGGTGTGCGGTTCGCGGTTGTTGAGGATCAGGAGCAGGCCGACAAATTACTGGAGATTAAGGAGAAATGCCCTGCACTAGAGACGATTATTTATAGCGATACGAAGGGCATGCGTCATTACTCGGAGACATTTTTATATAGTTATGCCGATGTGCAGGCGCGAGGACGTCAATACGATGCAGACCATGCTGATTTTTTTGAGGGGGAACTGGCGAGTGGTCAAGCGGACGACGTCGCTGGAATTTTTTATACCTCAGGTACGACCGGTGACCCGAAAGGTGTTCAGTTAACTTCTGCCAATTTGTTGGGTTCGGCGGAGGCCTGCAACGCACAGGAGGGCCTCAGTTCAACTGATCGACAGGTTAACTATGCACCGATGGCCTGGATTGGTGACCATCTGTTTTTATCTTTGTCCTTGAGCGCGGGTGCATGTACCAATTGTCCTGAAAGCCAAGAAACATTGCGTGCCGATATCAAAGAAATTGGCCCGACCATGTTTTTTGCACCCCCCGCTATATGGGAACAATTATTAACATCCATCACTATCAGAATGGAAGACGCCAGTCGCTTCAATCGTTGGCTTTTCCGTCACTTTCTGGCAGTCGCACGACGAGTCGGTCTTGACCTGTTGGATGGAAAACCCGTTGGCGTGGTCGATCGGTTGCATTATGCGTTGGGCGAGCTGTGTATCTATGGACCGTTAAAGAACAATCTCGGTCTAAGCCACGCCCGTTTAGCGATCACCGGCGGGGCCCCGTTAGGGGAAGATACGTTTATGTTCTACCGCAGTATCGGTATCAATCTGAAACAACTTTATGCCCAAACAGAGTGTTCGGCGTACGCTACATTGCACCGCAATGGTGATGCTCGCCAGGATACAGTGGGTCCTCCGTGTCGGGAGTGTGATGTTCAGATCGCGGAAGGTGGTGAGATTTTGGTCAAAAGCCCCGGCAATTTTGCAGGCTATTTTAAAAACCCAGAAGCAACGCGAGAGGCTATGACGGATGATGGTTGGTTGCGTACTGGTGACGCAGGGATCATGACCGATGATGGGCACCTAAAAGTTATTGATCGAGCAAAAGATGTGGGTGCATTAAACGACGGCACGTTGTTTGCACCACAGTACATTGAGAACAAATTGAAATTTTTTCCTTATATTCGCGAGGCCGTTGCGCACGGTAATTCGCGCGATCATGTGACCGCATTTATTAATATCGATCTTGAGGCGGTTGGAAATTACGCTGAGCGTATCGGGCTGAGTTATTCCGGTTATACCGACCTGTCACAGCGGTCTGAGATCTATGAACTGATTGCGAGAAATATCGAAGAAGTAAATCAAGATCTTTCGCGAGATAGTAGTTTGTCTTCATCACAGATTCGTCGTTTTCTGATTCTTCACAAGGAGCTCGATGCAGATGACGGTGAGTTAACTCGGACGCGCAAAATCCGTCGTGCGACGATTGCCGACCGTTATGGTGAGCTGATCGAGGCGCTTTATTCGAGTAAACAGGAAGTGGCAGTTGAGGCCAGTGTCATGCTTGAGGATGGCCGGAGTACTACGTTCAACGCAGATTTACGAATACATAACGCAGCGACGGTACCCAATAAAGCGTGATGTGTGCTGTGGCTATATATGATTTTTCGACATCTCTTAACAAATCGGTGCTCTAGATGACCGTTGATTCACAGACTAAACGCGGCGGTGACTTGATACTCGAGGTCGAGAATATTTCCTTATCGTTCGGTGCTGTGCGGGCGATTGAAGATGTTAGTTTTAGTGTCATCGAGGGTGAAATTTTAGCGATCATAGGTCCCAACGGTGCGGGAAAAACCTCGATGTTGAATGTGATTAACGGGTTTTATCACCCGCAAGAAGGTCAAATTCAGTTCGGCGGTGAGATTCGTCGTCAGATGCGTCCGTATGAAGCGGCTCGAGGAGGCATTGCGCGCACTTTTCAGAATGTTGCGTTATTCAAGGGTATGACGACGCTGGATAACATCATGACGGGCCGCAACCTAAAAATGAGTCGTTGGTCTACCAGTATTTTTCCTGCAGCGTTCTATGTTGGTCCCACGCGTCGTGAAGAGATGCGTCATCGAGAGTACGCGGAGCGCGTGATCGATTTTCTAGAGATTCAAGCGATTCGAAAGACGCCGGTGGGTCGGTTGCCCTATGGGTTACAGAAGCGTGTTGAACTGGGTCGGGCATTGGCCGCAGAGCCAAAATTATTGTTGTTAGATGAGCCAATGGCAGGGATGAACCTTGAAGAAAAACAGGATATGTGTCGCTATGTTCTCGATGTCAATGATGAGTTTGGTACTACCGTTGCGTTGATTGAGCATGACATGGGAGTCGTAATGGATATCTCTGACCGCGTTGTTGTCTTGGACTATGGGCGCAAGATTGCCGAGGGTACGCCTGATGAAGTTAAGAGTAACCAGGCGGTGATTGATGCATACCTCGGAACCTCAGCAAGTGGTGGTGCAGGTTAGGCCGGCAGACTGATTCAGGAAGATCGATAATGGAAGTATTACACGCTGTATTCGTCGCTCCGTTCCTCGACATGGCAGATTCGCCAGCGTTTTTCTTTGAGGTGGTCATCGGCGGTCTCATGTCGGGAGTGATGTACGCACTAGTTGCGCTGGGTTTTGTTCTGATATTTAAGGCATCGGGAATTTTTAACTTTGCGCAAGGCGTGTTGGCATTGTTTGCAGCGCTCACGCTGGTTGGCCTGATGACAGGGACCGTACCCTTTACACTGCAAAAGGCATTGCCCGAGGCACCGCCTATTGTTGCCATTGCTATAACCATTATTGTAATGATTGGGCTTGCCTATCTCATTGAGCGCATTGTGCTTAGGCCCTTGGTTAACCAGAGCGACATGATCACTTTTATGTCGACCATTGGTATAGCATTTGTTCTCGAGGGGGTGGGCGACACGATGTGGGGGAGTGACGTCAAAGTTCTCGATATTGGGATCCCGACTGGAAACTGGGTGGTCGGTGATATGTATATTCAGATATTCGATCTTTGGGCGACCGCCATTGCCGGTATCATGGTGATCGTTTTAGCCATCTTTTTCCAGAAAACTCGAACCGGGCGGGCATTACGTGCGGTAGCAGATGACCACCAAGCAGCCCTGTCGGTAGGTATTCCACTCAAGACAATTTGGGTTGTGGTGTGGTCGGTGGCCGGTCTGGTCGCGCTGGTTGGCGGAATTATGTGGGGTTCTAAATCAGGTGTTCAGTTCAGTCTGTCACTGATCGCGTTGCGAGCGTTACCCGTATTGATTATTGGAGGGCTGACATCGATCCCGGGTGCCATTATCGGTGGGTTAATTATCGGCGTTGGTGAAAAAGTATCGGAAGTGTATTGGGGTCCGCTAGTCAATGGGGCGATAGAAAACTGGTTTGCGTATATTGTGGCTTTGATTGTGCTTTTGTTCAGGCCGCAGGGTCTTTTCGGTGAAAAAATTATAGAGAGGGTATAACTGTGTTGTATCGAGAAGCTGGCCAATTTAAAAGATCGTACGAGACGGATTCCGCGATTTTTCCCATTGCGCAGGACCGTTGGGCGGTAATCATATTTGTGGCGATTCTTTTTCTTGGAGTGCCCCTCTTTGCTACCGAGTACCTCTACCAGGCTATCTTGGTTCCTGTACTGATTTATTCTATTGCTGCCCTGGGCTTGAATATTCTCACCGGCTATTGTGGCCAGCTGTCACTGGGCACCGGTGGGTTTATGGCGGTTGGTGCAGTGAGTTGCTACAAGCTTACCACTGCTTTTCCTGAGATGAACTTGATAGTGACATTGCTTTTATCAGGTTTTATTACTGCTGGTGTTGGTGTCATCTTTGGTGTTCCTTCGCTACGTATCAAGGGGTTCTACCTGGCAGTTGCAACATTGGCGGCACAGTTTTTTCTTAATTGGCTCTTTAATAAAGTCGCATGGTTTCAGAATTACACTCCATCGGGCACGTTGACGATGCCACCACGTGAGGTTTTTGGCGCCCTAGTTACCGGTGCTGAAGCTTTACCGCGTGACCGTTACCTGTTCTGTTTGGTCCTGGCTGTTCTACTCGGACTCGCTGCCTGCAACATGGTGCGTGGCCCGGTAGGTCGAGCGTGGATGGCAATACGTGACATGGATATTGCGGCAGAACTCATCGGATTTCGCCCGTTTAATACCAAGTTGCTCGCGTTTTCGGTTAGTTCCTTCTACATTGGTATTGCCGGTGCATTAGCGTTTGGCGTGTGGCTCGGTAGCGTTGAAACGGCGGAGGCATTTGATATCAATCAGTCATTCCAGGTCCTCTTTATGGTAATTATCGGAGGATTGGGCAGTATTCTCGGGTCGTATATCGGGGCTGCTTTCATTGTCCTAACACCTATCCTTTTAACGAATCTCATGGTCTATGGTCTGGGCCTCGAGGCGGTGACTGCGAAGCATTTTGAATTTATATTTTTCGGCAGCCTGATTATTTTGTTTCTTATTGTTGAGCCACACGGTATGGCCCGGTTATGGCAAATTGCTAAGGAAAAACTGAGGCTTTGGCCCTTTCCGCACTAGTGTGGATAACTAAGACTTATTATGTGATGAAGAAGATCCATATTTTTCGAACAGAATTTGTAACAACGCCCACAATGAAAAGGTGGGTTTCATTTGTCTTACTTGAGGAGGATGTCTCATGAAACTTAGACAGCTAACTGCTGCGTCTGTAATCGCGGCCGTGCTGATCAGCCCGTTTGCGATCAGCCAGGCGACCGCGGCTGATCAGTTGTATCTGGCCGGTCTGGTTTATCGCACTGGACCCTATGCACCCAATGGTACGCCATTTGCCAATGGCTTTAAGGACTACGTGACGTTGTTGAATGAGCGGGACGGTGGTCTTAATGGCGTAAAGATCGTTTATGAGGAATGTGAAACAGGATATAACACCAAAGTCGGTGTTGAATGTTATGAGAAGATCAAAGGCAACAACCCGCTGGCAATCATTCCGAACTCAACTGGTATTACCTACCAGCTGATCCCTAAGGTGACGGTAGATAAGATCCCGTTGGTTAGCATGGGCTATGGCCGGACATCGGCCGCTGTTGGTTCCGTTTTCCCATGGGTATTCAACTTTCCGACTACTTATTGGTCCCAAGCCACAGCCGTTGTTAGATATATCGCTCAGCAGGAAGGTGGTTTCGATAATTTAAAAGGCAAGAAGATCGCGCATGTGTATCACAACTCAGCCTATGGCAAGGAAGCAAACCCCACACTGACGGTCCTTTCCGAAAAATACGGTTTTAGCCTGATGTTGCTTGCGGTTGACCATCCAGGACAGGAGCAAAAGGCTACCTGGCTGCAGATTCGTAAGAAGCGCCCAGACTATGTCTTTATGTCCGGTTGGGGGATTATGAATTCGACAGCGATTAAAGAGGCAGCGTCAATTAACTTTCCGATGGACAAGTTTATTGGTAACTGGTGGTCGGGTTCAGAGAACGATGTCATGCCCGCTGGTGCGGATGCCAATGGCTATAAGTCGGCGACCTTCCATACGTCTGGCACTGATAATCCCTTACACAACGATCTGAAAAAACATGTCTATGCGAAGGGTCTTGGGGCAGGTGACGAAAATCGCTTAGGTGAAGTGCTGCACATCCGTGGGTTGTTGAACCATATTTTTGTGTTGGAGGCGGCACGAAACGCTCAAAAGAAATTCGGAGTTAAAGTGCCTAGTGGTGAACAGATGCGCTGGGGCTTCGAGAACTTGAATGTTACATCAGCGGATTGGGATCGAATCGGGTTGCCGGGTTTTCCACCAATCAAGGTTTCATGTAATGATCATGAGGGTGGTCACCCCGTATTGATCCAGCAGTGGAATGCGAGTAACAAGACCTGGAGCGTTATCAGTGATTGGCTGCCGGTCATGAAAGATGTTGTGCGTCCAATGATGGAAGCCGACGCAGCCAAGTTCGCAAAGGAAAACAACATCACCCCGCGTGATTGTGGTTAATTTTTCTGATACTTGTAACGGACCTTAATAAGGAACCTGCCGTGAACGCGAATGCCCATCTGCTCAGCGTCAACAACATTGAGGTGGTTTATGACCATGTCATTCTTGTGTTGAAGGGTGTTTCGCTTCAGGTGGCCGAGGGGGGGATGGTTGCCCTCCTCGGCGCCAACGGCGCCGGAAAGACGACTACGTTAAAGGCCATTTCCAATTTGTTGGGAACAGAACGTGGTGAGGTGACTAAAGGTTCCATTGACTATCAGGGAGGCCAGGTAGATGCGCTGAATCCTAGCGAGTTGGTTAAGCGTGGGGTCATTCAGGTAATGGAGGGCAGACATTGTTTTGAACACCTGACGGTAGAAGAAAATCTCCTGACGGGAGCCTATACCCGCGGCCGGGATCGTGTAGGAATTGCTAACGATTTGGAACTGGTTTACGGCTATTTCCCGCGCTTGAAGGAGCGGTTTAAATCATTGGCTGGCTATATTTCCGGGGGTGAGCAACAGATGGTGGCAATTGGTCGGGCATTGATGGCACGACCCAAGCTAATGCTGTTAGATGAGCCATCGATGGGGCTGGCGCCTCAATTGGTCGAGGAGATTTTTAGTATCATAGTACGCCTCAATAAGGAGCAGAATGTATCGATGCTGTTGGCTGAGCAGAATGCATCTGTTGCGCTTCAGTATGCAGACGCGGGATATATTCTTGAGAATGGTCGCGTGGTGATGGAAGGCGATGCGAAAGCGTTATCAGAAAACGATGATGTCAAAGAGTTTTATCTGGGAATTTCACATGGTGACGAAAAGGCTAGTTTTCGTTCTACAAAACAGTATCGGCGGAGAAAGCGTTGGCTCGGTTAAACTCAAAGTTGCGATTGCGTCACTCACCGTCCCGGCTTGCCGGGATTTTTTTATCGAAGTGAGAGACTGATGGTTGAATGCAAAGCTGCGCTGCTTCGCAAGAACCATAGTCAATTACGCGTCCTGGGCGCACGGATGTCAGACCTTCAAAGCGTTGATGTGATGGTGTATGCGGTTCACGGACAGATGGAGGCGTCGGGTCGCGGGGTGGCCGCAGTGGATGAGATGAGCCAAACGCTGGGTATGGACCGACGCGATTGAGTCCCTGAGTTGGATAAATTGTCTGCACAAGAGATCAAGAATTCGACGCGCGCGACACCTCCGCAGTCGGTACCTGCGCTGCGCACGTTGACAATGCCCGCAGATGCAAATCCCAATGGCGATATTTTTGGCGGTTGGTTAATGTCACAGATGGATGTTGCCGGTGGGATTCATGCATATACATTGTCAGGTGGTCGTATTGCGACGGTTGCAGTTGATGGAATGTCATTCCACCTGCCCGTTCACATAGGTGACCTCATCAGTTGTCACTGTGTCACCGAGAGAACGGGAACCACGTCGATCGTTGTTAAGGTGGAGACATGGGTCAAGCGTCGTGCAGATGGTCGCGAAGAGAAAGTAACGGAAGGCCTTTTTACCTATGTGGCGATTGATTCAAAGGGTCGGCCGCGGCCGTTGCCGGTCGGTGAATCTTAGGGGCTAGTGATTTATGTCAACGTCGATTGACCCGGAATCGTTAGCGGCACGTCTTGGCACAGCCAAGTATCCACCAGTGGAAACATGGAAGCCATCGATTAAGCGTGAGATGGCGCTGCGCATTACCAGGGACGGTGAATGGATGTACCAGGACTCACCTATCCAACGCCCGGCCCTGGTTCGATTACTGGCATCGGTGTTACGGCTGGATAGTGATGCGGAGTATTACCTGGTGACTCCAACAGAAAAACTAAGGATCGTTGTTGACGATGTGCCGTTTCTCGCAGTTGAGGTTGAACAAACCCATACGGATTCTCACCAGTCTCTGATATTTCGTACCAATGTTAATGACATTATTGCAGCAGATGCTGATCATGAATTGTGGGTAGCGGGAGGAAGCGAAGTTACTGGGCCACGACCCTATATACATGTACGAGCCGGGCTAAACGCACGGGTTACTCGCCCCGTTTTTTATGCATTGGCTGACTTTGCGTGCCAACATCAGATCGATGGCCAAGAGTTTCTCGGCGTATTCAGCGGTGGTGCATTTTTCCCTCTGGAAAGTGCTGAGTGATCGAAAGTATCTCGCGTCATGGAGGAGGACTGGTAAGATAGTTGCCATTGCGCAAATACAGACCTTCTATCGTTTGTTGATTGAGGAACTTATGACGGATATCGATAATTTACGTCGGATTTTGACGGAGAATAAGACGATTGCGGTGGTGGGTTTGTCGGCTAACTGGTGGCGACCCAGTTTCTTTGCTGCAAAGTACATGCAGGATCATGGGTATCGCATTGTTCCGGTGAACCCAAATTATGATGAGGTTCTTGGTGAGAAGTGCTACGAGCGTATAGAAGATATTCCTGATCCCGTCGATATAGTCGATATCTTCCAGAAACCCGAAGTGACTCCGGCCTTAGCACAAAGTGCGGTGGCGATTGGTGCCAGGGTGCTTTGGTTACAGCTTGGCGTCGTGAACGATGAGTCAGCACGCATTGCCGAATCAGGAGGTCTCGAAGTAGTAATGAATCGGTGTGTGAAGATCGAGCACGCGCGTCTTTTAGGTGGTCTCAATTTGATCGGTGTCAATACCGGTGTCATTTCGAGCCGGCGACCCCGTTGGCTGATCTATTGAACGGGAGGTAGAACGCAGATACATCGCGCCTACTTTATCTTGGGGAGAAAATTTCTTGGCTGACAGAAAATTTGGTTTCGAGACACAGTGCCTGCATTCAGGACAACTGCCAGACACGACGACCGGCGCGCGGGCTGCGCCGATCTATCAGACGACATCCTACGTATTTGATGACAGTGATCACGCGGCCAGTCTGTTTAATTTACAGACTTTTGGTAACGTTTATTCACGCATGACCAATCCAACCAATTCGGTGGTTGAAGAGAGGCTGGCTACGCTTGAGGGTGGACGAGCCGGCGTAGTTGTCGGCTCCGGCATGGCAGCACAAATGACGGCGTTGCTGACTTTGCTTGAGGCAGGAGATGAGCTGGTGTCATCGAGCACGCTGTATGGCGGCACTTACTCCCAGTTTGATTACGGGTTTCGTCGCTTTGGTATTGATACCCATTTCGTTGATCCTGAAGACCCACAGAATTTTGCACGCGCGATAACCCCAAAGACGAAAGCGCTTTATGCCGAAACCATTGGAAATCCGTTAAACAATGTACTCGACATCACGGCTGTTGCCGATATTGCCCACAATGCGGGGATTCCGTTGGTCATTGACAGCACGTTTGCGACTCCGTATTTATGTCGGCCCATTGAGCATGGTGCCGACATTGTTGTGCATTCACTGACCAAGTGGATTGGCGGGCACGGTACATCCATCGGGGGTGGGCTGATCGAGTCCGGCAAGTTCCCCTGGGACAACGGTAACTTTCCCGCGATGACGGAACCTTCTAAAGGCTACCATGGGGTTCGTTTTTACGAGACTTTTGGCGATTTTGGCTTCACCATGAAGGCTCGAATGGAAACCCTGAGGACAATGGGCCCAACGCTCAGTCCATTCAACGCATTTCTGTTCCTACAGGGGCTCGAAACTTTGCCGCTACGGATGGAACGGCATTGCAGTAACGCGTTGGCTGTTGCCAAGTTTCTGTCAGAACACCCGAATGTTTCTTGGGTCAGGTATGCTGGACTGCCAGATAGCCCGCACTACGAATTGGCCTGCAAATACCTGCCTCGCGGCGCCAGCAGCATTATTACGTTCGGTATTCGGGGCGGGCAGTCGGCCGGTGTTCGTTTTATTGAAGGCGCACAGTTTCTTAGTCATCTTGCGAATGTTGGGGATGCCAAGTCTCTGGTGATTCATCCAGCGTCAACGACGCATCGTCAGATGTCAGAAGAAGAGCAGTTGAGTGCCGGAGTGACGCCAGACATGATTCGCATCTCAGTGGGACTGGAAACACTTGATGATATCCTGTGGGACATTGATCAGGCTTTGGCAAAATCGCGCGACTGACGACCAACTGTGAGATGCAATACGCGCTGCTGAGACACGCAATGAGTTAACTCTGATTAGCGACTCCCCATCGATCAGTATGACTTATCCAACGCCGCTGATCCCGCACGACAGTGACAACTTCGGTGTTTTGCAAAAAACCTTTCGTTGGAAAATACCAGAGTATTTCAATATTGCCGAAGCGGTGTGTGATCGCCATCAGGTGCATCGTGACCGGGTTGCACTTTATTGGGAAGATGCTTTAGGGCAATCAGCTGAATACACTTTCGGTGACTTGATCGAATTATCAAATCGATTTGCGAACGTCCTAGTGGGTCTTGGCATTCAAGCAGGTGATCGCGTCGCTATCATTTTGCCACAGCGTGTCGAGGCGGCAGTGTGTCACCTAGCGGCATGGAAGATTGGCGCAATCTCTTTGCCGTTATCTGTTCTTTTCGGTGTTGACGCATTGAAATATCGGCTGATCGATAGCGCTGCACGGGTGGTTGTCACTACAGGGCATTCACTCGATCGAGTGGAAGCATTGCGCCCGGAACTTCCAGCATTGGATCTAGTAGTGGATTGTGCTCGGCGTAAGGGCGGGTTCTGGGATCTCGTCGATCAAGCTGCAGCCCAGACGCAGCGCCGGCGGACTCGGGCCGATGATCCTGCCATTCTGATCTATACCTCGGGTACCACCGGTTCTCCAAAGGGAGCGCTCAATGCCCATCGCTGGTTGCTAGGCAATCTGACGGGCTTTGAGTTATCGCATGAATTGTTTCCCCAGTCGGGTGATTGTTTCTGGACCCCTGCAGATTGGGCATGGGCTGGGGGCTTGATGGACGCATTGATCCCTACGTGGTTCTATGGCTGCCCGGTTCTTGGCTATGACGGCGGTCGATTTGACCCTGAGCGTGTGTGTCAGTTGTTAGAGAAATATCAAGTGCGTAATGCATTCATTCCTCCGACTGCGCTGAAACTGCTGCGACAGCTCGGCCCACTAGGTCGTTTTAATCTTCGATTGAGAAGCATTATGTCAGCGGGTGAAACGGTGGGAAGCCAGTTATATCACTGGGCGCAGGAAGAATTGCAGGTTCAGATTAATGAAATGTGGGGACAAACCGAGTTTAACTACGCGGTTGGTAACTCGTCCCACATGATGTCGATTGTGCCTGGCGCGATGGGCAAACCGTATCCGGGCCATCAGGTCGAGCCTTTGGATGCGTCTGGCCAACCGATAGCAGATGGAGAGATTGGAGAGCTTTGTGGATGGCGTGATGATCCGGTCATGTTTCTTGGCTACTGGAATCGCGAAACAGCCACTGAGGATCAGTTTATGGGTGGCTGGTGGCGATCCGGTGATATGGGGTATCGCGATAGCAACGGTTACCTCTGGTTTGTGGGTCGTGGTGACGATGTGATCTCAAGCTCGGGTTACCGAATTGGTCCAGGCGAAATTGAGGACTGTTTGCTTAAGCATCCGGCGGTCGCACAGGTGGCAGCGATTGGTAGTCCCGATGCGCTCCGGGGAGAAATTGTGAAAGCGTTTATTGTGCTTGCCCGAGGACATCGTCCTTCAGGTGGTTTGCGCGATGACATACAGAATACAGTACGCGATAACCTCGCAGCGTACGAATACCCTCGTGAGATCGAATTTGTAGACGAGCTACCGATGACAACGACTGGTAAGGTGCGTCGTGTCGTGCTCCGCGATGCAGAGCGAATGCGTAAGGGTGTCGCTGACTAGTTTTTCTGTTTGTGTGTCAGCATCGGACCGAGAGGTCGTCCCCCCATCAGATGCATATGAAGGTGGTACACCTCCTGGTTTCCATGATCACCGCAGTTGATGATTAGACGATAACCGTCGTCAGCAATGCCTTCATTGTGGGCGAGTTTCTGCGCCACGACCATGAGTCGCCCCATCGTCGGTTCATCATCAGCGCTGACATCGTTTGCTGTTGGAATGGCCTTGTTTGGTACCAACAGTATATGAGTGGGTGTCTGCGGATTGATGTCTCGAAAAGCGGTGACCAGCTCGTCTTGGTAAACAATGTCGGCAGGAATTTCGCCATTGATGATGCGGCTGAAAAGAGTTTCTTCTGTCATTGAGGGTATTCCTTCTGAGTGGTCTTGCCCGGCAGTTTTGGCAGCTCGCGATCATAACAGGATGGAATTGATAGGTACCGCGTTCCATTATTGACGGTAGACGGTAAACTCTTAGAGTATAAATATAATTGTTCAACAAGGAGATTGGGCCTATGGCCTTCAAGGCGTTTCGTATCAAGCAGGTCGATGGTGCTATTGAGGCCGGCTTTGAGCAGTTGGAAATCAATGATCTGAGTGCAGGTGAAGTGGTTGTTCGGGTTCAGTATTCCGGCATTAATTACAAGGATGCTTTGGCTGCAACGGGCAAGGGTCGGATTACGCGAGTGCCTGCGGTCAATGGAGGTGTTGATTTGGTGGGTGTCGTTGACAGTTCCACAGACGAACGATTTCATGACGGTGATGCGGTACTCGTTTGTGGCGCGGGGTTGTCAGAAACATTGGATGGTGGGTATTCGGAGTTTGCGCGTGTACCTGGTGATGCCGTCGTGCCTTTGCCATCTGGGCTGACTACGTGGGAGGCTGGCGCGCTGGGCACTGCCGGGTTTACTGCTGCGCTTGCGATGATGCGCATGGAAGATAATCATCAGGATCCAGCGTTGGGGCCTATTGTTGTAACCGGTGCCACCGGCGGGGTCGGCAGCTTTGCCATTGATATGTTGGCGGCTAAAGGTTTTGAGGTTTTGGCATTCACAGGTAAGTCAGAACAACACGATTATCTCCGTACTCTGGGTGCAAGCGATTTTATTGATCGCCATCTTATTGAGATGGGTACTCGACCCCTAGAGCGGGCGGAATATGGTGGCGCAGTGGACAATGTGGGTGGGGATACGCTGGGCTGGCTGACCAGAGTTATTCGGCCAATGGGTAATATCGCGTCGATAGGGCTTGTCGGTGGCGTCAAGCTCGAGAGTACTGTGATGCCATTTATCCTGAGAGGAGTGTCACTGCTTGGAATCAATTCAGTGGAAATGCCACTGGGCATGCGCGATCAGGCATGGAAGCGACTGGCTACTGATCTCAAGCCTCGCCATATTCCATTAATCGCGAGTCGGACGATTGCTTTTGATCATTTGCCCAGTGTGTTTGAGGAGTTCATTGAGGGTAGCGTTACCGGCCGTGTCGTTGTCAAAATTCAGTAGCAGTTGACATGCGACTGTGGCAATCTCCCAGGTAAAAGCAATAGATATTCCAAGGTAATTTCGTCGATTCTCAGACCAACATAGTTTGCGCGCCACGCGACACACTATATGATCGAGTTATTAGAGGGTGGACTCACGGTTGGGAGTGTTCGATGTTGAATAGTTCACTCCTGGTCATCGTTTTAAGAGGATAAGGATATGGCGCGTGTTGCCTTAAATAAGCTAGTCAAACGATTCGGCTCAGTGGAGGCGGTTCGCGAGGTGGACTTGGACATCACTGACGGCGAGTTTGTGGTACTTGTTGGGCCTTCGGGCTGCGGCAAGAGTACCACTCTCAGAATGATTGCTGGGCTGGAACCAGTGACGTCGGGTGCGATTTCTTTCAACGATCAAGTGATCAATGATTTGCCGCCCAAGGACCGTGATATCGCCATGGTCTTTCAGAGTTATGCGCTGTATCCACATATGAGCGTCTATGACAACATGGCCTTTGGGCTGAAATTGAAAAAATCGACTCGAGTAGAAATTGATCAGCGAGTTAAAGAAGCAGCCGGCCTTCTCAACATCACGGAACTGTTGGCTAGAAAGCCTCGTGAATTGTCCGGCGGACAGCGTCAACGTGTTGCCATGGGGCGTGCCATCGTTCGTCAGCCGAGGGTATTTCTATTCGATGAACCGTTGAGTAACCTGGATGCTAACCTTCGTGCTCAGATGCGGGTTGAAATCAAGCGATTGCACGCGAAACTTGAAACAACCGTTGTTTATGTGACCCACGATCAGATAGAGGCCATGACCCTGGCCGATCGCATTGTTGTTATGCGCGACGGCATTATTGAGCAGGTCGGCGAGCCGATGACTCTCTATCGGCAGCCTAGAAATAAATTTGTGGCCGGATTCATCGGAGCTCCAAAAATGAACTTTATGTCGGGGCGCATTGAGAGAGTCAATGGTGCGCTCAACGTAGTGATTACACCGGACATTGCGCTTAAAGTTCCTGCAGACCGACACAACACTTATGAACCATTTGTGGACACTGATGTCGAATTTGGTATTCGGGCTGAGCATCTAATGGTGGATCAACAACCTGACATCGTTAATGGTTCATCGATGCAAGTGGAAATAGAAGTGGTCGAGCCAACCGGTGGTGAGGTGCTTGTTTTTACTACTGTTGATGGCGTGGAGGTGGTTGCTAAGTCAGATCCCAACCACACCGTTCGTCGGGGGGATCGTGTCATGCTCACTGCAGACATGAATCGCATGCATTTGATTGATCCAAAGACGAATCTGGTCATCGGATCGGATAGCTAACATCAAAACATTCACGGCTTAACGTAATCGCACGGTTGATAGGGCATCGGTTAGCGAATTAACAATGTTCTTTTTCAATGGAGGAGGTAACAGATGAGCCTGCTCGGTGAAGCGGCGATGGTGTTTTGGCATGACATCACTGATGGCGATGATGATTATAAGGATTGGCATTCCAACGAGCATATGAGTGAGCGTGTGGGGGTGCCCGGGTTCCTCAGGGGCCGGAGGGGACGTTCGCTCCGAGGTGAACCTCAGTATTTCATTATGTATGAAGTTGATACGGTCGCGGTCTTGACGTCTCGGGCTTATCTTGATCGGCTGAATGATCCGAGTCCCTGGACCGAGCAGGTGCTTTCGCGGTACCGCAATTCCAACCGAACGCTGTGTCGACTCGAGGACACGCGTGGTTTGGGCACTGGTCGATTTCTTTTGACTTGCCGAATGGCACCCGCTGAAGGGTCTAGTGATGGATTACGCCATTGGTTACAAAACACATTTCTCGAGGAATGTGTCAGTGTTGGTTCAATTGTGGGTGCTCATTTCTTGACAGCCGACGAGGTGGCGAGTCAAACGCAAACGGAAGAGAAGAAATTACGAAGCCAACCGGACGACATCGCAAATTGGGTCATCATCGTCGAGGGGTATGATGAAGATGCGATGCAGTCCATTGTGACTACTGCGCTGACAGCTAAACATCTTGAAGAATTGGGGGCTTTACCGGGTAGCCAAACCAACTCTTACGAGCTAGAGCACATTGCGTCAGATGCAGATGTTCAGAATGCAAGGATGGGGCGTATCAATGGACCTAAGCGCTAGTGGTAAATTAGTGGTTTCCCCCTAACGCTGATACGCCAGAGTAGTCTGGCATCCTGTTTTCCTGTGGCGACGTCGATCTTGGTTCCAGAATGCATAGTCTGAAACGTATCCCAGATTGCGACATCCCCGATGCGGTACTTATGCCGGTAAATATACTTTTCTTGCAAGACATGATCTTTTAATTCTTCGAGTAGAGTGACGGCATCGCTATCACTCATTCCCTTGATCGCATAGGAGCTTTGACCAACTGCGTATAAGCTTTTTTCTCCAGTCACGTGGTGTTGCAGCACGAGCGGGTGGAAGAAAGTTGGCAGCTGATCATCTTGTTTCTTAGTGATAATCGGGCTGGCGGCATACTCGGTCGACCTTAATTTTCCTCGACCGTATTGATGTGCGACTTGTAAGCCGTTGATTTGATCCTTCATTTCTGGATCAAGATCTTGGTAGGCGGCTACCATATTACAAATTTGGGTCTCACCGCCGATTCGTGGGGTTTTGATCGAGTACAGCATGGTCGCGCTTGCAGGCATTGCCTCGTAAGACTGATCCGTATGCCAAAGCACCGTGCCGTTCCTTACTGCCTCGTTCTGGTCTTTTTCATCGGTATTTCCGACTGTCATCATTTCCGGGAATCCCGGCATACGTAGATGATCCAATACATGAGGGATCGGTTGGCCCCAGGCCCGTCCGAATTTTAAATAACTATGCTCGTCCAGATGCTGATCACGGATTACAATAACTCGGTGGTTATAGAGTGCCTCTGTCAATTGTTGCATCATCGCGCCATCGACATTGCTGCTGAGATCGGCGCCTAGTATTTCTGCACCGAAGTGGGCATCTAGAGGTTTGATCTTCATAAATAGAGCCTGTTCTTGTGGTGCATAGCAGACGTCGACATCCTGATTACACTAGGCGACGTTTTTCCGATTAGTCTCGGCATTGAGCAATGGCGCCAGTGACGCCAGCAGTGACGATGCTTCGCTATCGGTCAATGGTTGCTGTGGCAATCGGCAGTGTCCAATGTCGTTCCCCAGCATCTGCGTGGCGGCTTTTACTGCTGGATTATATGGATGACTCCATAGAAAGAGCTGCGATGGAAGAATGCGTTGCCACAGTGCATTAGCTTCGACTAATTTTCCTGCAGTGACTAAATCAAACAGTTCCACTGCTTCGTGTGGTATCGCGTTCACCGCACCCCATACGCAACCGGGACACCCCGCAACGAGTGACTGGAAAGTGATGGGATCGCCACCATTGAAGACGGTACCACCGGTCGTCAACAGTTCTTGTATTCGAACAATGTCTCCTGTGCTGTCCTTGATGTATTTGATATTGTCAATCTCGAGTAGGCGTTTAAAAAAGTCCGGTGTGATATCAATGTTTGAACATTGGGGAATGTTGTAAATCATCAGCGGAATGTCGACCGCAGTTGCGACTTTTTCAAAATGATCGTAGACCCCGTCCATGTTTGGGCCTTCAAAATAAGGAGGAAGTACCATGGCAGCATCGGCACCAATGTCTTTTGCATGTTGTGTCATTTCGATGGTGTCGCTAGTGCTAACAGCCGATGTCTGAACCATGTATGCGGCGCGGTCCGCCACGTGATGGCCTAGCAGTTCAGCGAGTTCTTTTCTCTCATCCCAGCGCAGATAGGGAAATTCTCCTGTACCACCGTTGGCTAGAATGATGTGTACGCCCGCATCGAGCATGTGATCCACATGGGCTTTCATTTTTCCGGGGTCAATTTTTTCTCCGGTTTCATCAAAAACGCTAGATACTGGTACGCAGACGCCGTGTAGTTCTTTCATGATCGTTCCTTATTGAGTTTCAGTCCATCGATACTACTTTCTATCAACAGCGTTATAGAGGTTTGTCGAGTGGGTGGCAACTAGTTCTTTACAGGGAATGCTCGCAAATTTACCCACGGTCAATAAGGAAGAAATCTGCGATCAGATCTACCTGTGCACTGAGAACGGTGTTTCCGTTGGCTGTTCGGCAACCTATGTCTTGTGCAGCCTTCAGCATGGGTGGGGTCACTGGTTTTAAAACGAGGTCAACAACAGCAGTGCCGGCATCTAATTGTGCTACATCGATTGGCATTGCGTCTGTTGTGGTCATGCCACTTGGAGAGCAGTTAATCACTCGAGTAAAGCCATCAGGGTTGCGATCACCGACATCGATAACGGCATGGGAGAAGCGCGATTTAAGCTCTCGCGCTAAGCGCACTGCCCGTGATGATGTTTTGTCTACGATTCGTAAGCGGTTAGCTCCTTCACGAAGGCAGGCATCTGCCACAGCTCTGCCGGCCCCGCCTGCGCCAATGATGAGTACCGATTGGTTGCGAAGATCAGCACCGAGTTGTTGAAAAGTTCTGATACAAGCCCGGCCATCAAAATTGGCGCCGTGCAGTGAGCCATCTGTATTTCGTCGAATGGCATTGACGGCACCGGTCGCGATAGCCTCAGGCGTCAGAGAATCGATCAGACGCCGAACGCGGACTTTATGTGGCACCGTTACAATAATTCCACCTAGGTTCTGTTGCCGACGAAGCCCCTTAATGACTACGCCCAGGTCCGCGGGTAACACGTGACATGGTAACATCGCCGCCCTAATTTGATGCTGCTGGAACAGTGAGTTAAATAGCATGGGCGATCCAACTTGTGCAATTGGGTCTCCTACAATGAAGAACAGGCGTGTTTCACCATCAATCGCTGAAGAGATTGGCTCATTAGTTTTCATGAAAGTAACTGTGGGTTAGGTCCGACTGATGTGGTTGTCAATTAGAAATCGAGATACATAGCGGTAATATTCTAGGGAGGTGTAACTTTGAAAAATAAAGTTCGAGAACTATGGGCAGAAGACAAGGCTGTCGTCAATGGTTGGCTTTCTATTCCCAGTACGGTTACCGCCGAGATTAACGCCCGCGCGGGCTTCGATTCATTAACCGTGGATCTGCAGCATGGCCTGAATGACTACCAGTCTGCGCTTAGCCTGCTGCAGGCCATTTCGATCGGTGATTCGACTCCGCTCGCGCGCGTGCCGTGGTTGGAGCCCGGGATTGTCGGCAAGTTGCTTGATGCCGGTGCGGTGGGTTTGATTTGCCCTATGATCAATACGCCAGAAGAAGCAGAGGCATTCGTTCGGTATGCACGGTACGCACCAGATGGTGAGCGTAGTTTTGGACCAACGCGTGCGGTCTTCGAACACGGCGCGGGTTATGCCAATGACGCCAATCGACAGATCGTCACTTTGGCTATGATTGAGACCACGCGAGCTCTGGAAAATTTGAATGCGATCATTTCGACCTCTGGATTGACCGGGGTCTATATCGGGCCCAGCGACTTGAGTTTGTCAATGGGTTATACGCCCAAACTTGACCAAGACGAGCCAGCGGTTGTTGCAGCGATTGAACGTATCTTGACGACTGCAAAGGATGCAGGACTACGCGCGGGCATTCATTGCCTGGCACCGTCGTATGCTAAAAAAATGATAGCGCTAGGATTTGATCTAGTGACTCTAGGTAATGATATTAGAATCTTGGCCACAGCAACCGCCAGCGTTATCGAAGAGACCCGTAGCTAAAGTGTGCCATTGTTACTTCCTTATGGGGACACCATCGTTATGAACTACCAACGAGACATGACGGGTCAGGAATTTTCCACCCAAACCAATAAGGCGATTACCTTGTTGGGTATGTCAGGTGTTGGTAAAACCACGATCGCTAATCGATTACCGAAGGACTCATGGTTCCATTATTCGGGAGATTATCGTATTGGAACACGCTACCTTGAGGAGCCGATTCTAGACGTTATCAAGCGTCAGGCGATGAAGGATCCGATGCTGTGGGATCTTCTGCGTGCCGACGAGATTTCTATTGAACACCGCATTACTGTTAACAATCTTGATCTGGTCTCAAAATTTCTCGGAGTGATAGGGGCTGGAAAGAATGGAGGTCTTCGCCTTGAAGAGTTCAAACGCCGCCAGGAATTGCATCGCCGGGCGGAAATATCCGCTATGTTGGACGTGCCCGACTTTATTCTGAGAGCGCGAGAGACTTACGGTTACCCAAACTTCATTAACGACGCTGGTGGAAGCCTTTGTGAACTTAATGAAGAGGGCTTGATGAAAAAATTAGCGGAAGACACACTAATTATTTATCTGCAGCCATCAACACAGTTGCGTCAGGAAATTATCGAACGATCGCTGGCCAGACCTAAACCAATGTACTATCGGGATGATTTCTTTGACCTGGAATTGCCACAGTACTTGTCGGATACCAATACTCCATCGATTGATATGATTAATCCGGATGATTTTTTTCGTTGGATTATCCCCAGGCTTATCGCGCACCGGGAACCGCTCTACCGGCGCATTGCAGATGAGTACGGCGTCATCGTTGATGCCGATGAGATCATGGCCATACGAAGCGAAGAAGAGTTCTTACAAATCGTATCGGCCGCACTCGATCGCCGTTGAGCTAAATTTGGGGCATCAATATGCCGCTAGTTGATAACACGGGTCTTCCAAGTTACCGCCGCCTGCGAGAAGAGGGGATGGAGGTGCTGGAGAAAAATCGAGCACAGGAGCAGGACATCCGTGAGTTGCATATTGGATTACTCAATATGATGCCGGACGCCGCGTTGGAGCCGACCGAACGTCAATTTCTGCGACTTATCGATAGTTGCAATCGTATTGCACAGTTTTATATCTATCCATTCTCTCCGGTCGTGATCCCTCGAGGCGATGCGGCACGCAGGCATATTGACCAATACTATTTTGAATTTGATGTACTGCAGGAAAAAGGACTAGATGCACTGATTATCTCAGGCGCGAACCCGATTTCGTTGCGGTTGGAGGATGAATCATTCTGGGACCCGCTGGGTCAGGTTTTGGAATGGGCAAATAAGCACGTCACCTCAACATTGTGCGCCTGTCTTGCAACCCATGCGGCACTAAAGATTTTTCATGGTCTTGATCGTGAGCCACTAGGATTTAAGCGGTGGGGGGTTTTCCCCCATCGACCGGTGGATCGTACTCATCCGTTGGTTCGCGATGTCAACACTCGATTTGATGTTCCTCATTCACGATTCAACGAAATTTACTCAAGCGACATGAGGGCGGCGGGCCTGCGTGTGTTGATCGAAAGCGATCTGGCTGGGGTGCATCTTGCAACGAGTGCTGATGGATTTCGATTTGTTTATTTTCAGGGGCATCCTGAATA
>CEOQ01092057.1_pt1 | contig 21757 bp, 18 predicted proteins | sample 361351 | NCBI WGS metagenome assembly CEOQ01 (sample SAMEA2619907, study PRJEB7988) | marine metagenome | biome: marine biome (ENVO:00000447); feature: deep chlorophyll maximum layer (ENVO:xxxxxxxx); material: "saline water (ENVO:00002010), including plankton (ENVO:xxxxxxxx)" | depth 60 m | reverse complement strand
TGATAATTATACATCTTATTAATAGCAGAAGTAGCTTCTATTTGTATATCTATATCTGTTAGGATACTAGTAGTATCTTTAACATTGCCATAAATTGAATTCAATAATGAATTCATGAAAATGTAAATAATAAAATATTTCTTTTTAAGATTCATTTAACAAAATAACTGAATCATTAAGAATATGATTATAATAATTTTAATTATTTTCGCCTTTATTCATTAGGTATGTGGAAATATAAGAAATTAAATAATTATACAGGTTGGTTTACTTTTTTAATTGCCCTAATAGTTTATAGCATTACAGTAGAGGATACGGCTAGTTTTTGGGATGCTGGGGAATTTATAGCAGTATCAAGTAAGTTAGAAGTCCCACATCCACCAGGTGCACCTTTTTATCTTTTATTGGGTAGGTTTTTTTCACTTTTTGCTTTTGGAAATCTTGAAAATATTGCAATTGCAATTAATTTTTTAAGTGTTTTATCAAGTGCTTTTACAATATTATTTCTTTTTTGGACTATAACTCATTTAGCATCTAAAATTATACCTCCTAAAGATAAAACAAATATAATTTTAGTTCTATTATCAGGGTTAACTGGAGCTCTATCATTTACCTTCACTGACTCATTTTGGTTTTCAGCTGTTGAAGCTGAAGTGTATGCAATGTCATCATTTTTTACGGCTTTTGTGTTTTGGGCTATAATGCGATGGGAAAGTACGAAAGATGAAGTAAAACAAAATAAATGGATATTATTGATTGCTTACATGATGGGTTTATCTATAGGTGTTCACCTACTAAATCTAGTAGCAATACCAGCTCTAGCATTAATAATTTATTTTAAGAAATCTAATACAATATCGTTATTAGGTGTTTTTCTTTCATTGGTAACATCTTTAATTATTATTGGAATAATAGTAGAGGGCATAATACCTGGATTACCATCCCTTGCAAGTTTTTTTGAAAGATTTTTTGTTAATTCTTTTGGTTTTCCATTCGGGTCTGGAATTGTATTTTTTACAATAGTTTTTATTTCAATCTTATTCTATCTTATTAGATACTCACAAGTAAAAGAAAAAGTATTATTGAATACATCTTTACTTTCTTTAACTTTTATTTTAATTGGATACTCATCGTATTCGCTTGTCTTAATTAGATCCAACTTCAACCCTCCAATTGATGAAAATAACCCTGAAAACATACTAAACTTTATTTCTTACCTAAAAAGAGAACAATATGGTTATAGGCCTCTATTCAAAGGTCAATATTTTGATGCAGATGTTATTAGTCAAGAACAAAGTGGTGTTAGTTACAAAAGAGGAAAAGATAGGTATGAGATAAAGGAAAAAAAGTTTAGGTATGTATATGATACTAAGAGAACAACAATTTTTCCAAGAATGTATAGTAGTTCTCCAAATCATATAGAAAGATATAGGGAGATAACTAATCTTAATAAAAATCAAAAGCCAACTTTTTCAGACAATTTGGAATTCTTTTTTAAATACCAAATTGGCCATATGTATATGAGATATTTTCTTTGGAATTTTTCTGGGAGAGAGTCAGATATTCAAAATGCTCAGTGGTTAGGTATAACAAATGTATTTGATAAAGTGCCATATCAGATCAAAATAAATAAGGCTAGGAATAATTATCTTATGATACCATTAATTCTTGGAATATTGGGGCTATTCTTTCAGTTCTATAGAGATAAAAAGAATTTTTATGTTGTAATGTTATTATTCATATTAACTGGTGTAGCTCTTGTAGTTTATCTTAACAGCCCTCCAATTGAGCCTAGGGAGAGAGACTATATTTATGCGGGTTCATACTATACATTCTCAATTTGGATAGGTTTTGGCTCTCTTTTTATCTTCACGTTTATAAAAAGGTTACTAAAGAAAGAAAATATAGCTATTGGACTATCAATTTTTCTTTCTTTATCATCTCCAATAATATTAGCAAAAGAGAATTGGAATGACCACGATAGATCCGAAAGATACCTTACTGTTGACTCTGCAAAGAATCTTTTAGCTTCATGTGCTCCAAATTCTATTTTATTTACAGGAGGTGATAATGACACTTTTCCACTTTGGTATGTGCAAGAAGTTGAAAACTTTAGAACAGATGTGAGAGTAATAGTTTTAAGTTACTTTAATACTGACTGGTATATTGAACAGATGATGTCTAAAAAAAATCAATCAGAAAAAATCAATTTTTCCATTAGTTTAGATAATTACATTCAAGGTGGTTTAAATGACTATCTTCCTTATAGAAATGATTCAAGAATACAAAATAGATCCATAAGTTTAAAGGGTTATATTAATCTTGTAAAAAGAAATAGCAAAGCAATTCAGGTTCCTACATCAGTTAGCAACTATAATTCTATACCATCAAAATCTTTTTGGTTAACAACCAATGAAGAAAATATGGAAACTTTATTTGAGTCTGAAACAAATACTCTTTCATTTAGAAATTTTAAAAATTACAAACAAGATACTTTAATTATCAGATTAAAAAGCAACAAGGGAGGTTTAGAAAAAAAGGATCTTGCTTTTCTTGATTTACTTCAAGCTAATAACTGGGAAAGACCCATATATTTTAATAACACATCATTAAATGGAATAAATCTAGATATTAAGAGAAATGTTGTTCAAGAAGGTTTTGCGTATAGATTACTACCAATATTAAATCCAAGTTCAGGAAGTTTAGTTAATACCGATATGATGTTCAATAATCTGATGAAAAATTCATATTGGAGAGAATTGGATAATGAAAACGCATACTTTTCTGAAGACCATAGAGGTTTTATAATGAATTATAGAGCAACATTTAATACTCTTATAAAAAACTTAATTGAAAAAGGTGAATATGGAAAAGCATTAGAAGTTATAAAAAAATCAATAGAAATTATTCCTGATAAAGCAATCATGTATGATCATTTCTCTGTTCAATTAGTAGAATTTCTTTTGGATCTTAAATCAAAAGCAAATATGGAAACTGAAGAATTCGCTAATGAAATTGCTGAGATAACTAGCCAAAGGGCAGATGAAGCATTAAACTATTATTTTGACAATAAAATCAACAATAAATATGAAATTCAGAGAAATTTAGTTTCTCTTAATACATTAGCTAGAGCATATAGTAAAACAGGCCCAGAAGACTTAGCAAAAAAATATAAGGAATTATTCGAAAATAATTATGCCAGGAATTCAATAAATTAATTCTTAAGGAACTTAATAATTTTTCTCTTTTTTCTAATCTTATCATCAACTAATAAAAAGAAAAATCCTTGATTAAATTCTCCAATAGAGATTCTCATCTCATTATCAGAAATAACCTCTGAATCTAAATTCATCTTATTTCCTATTAATGAGTGAATACTAAATGTGTAATCTTCAAGTTCTCTATCATTTGTTAATTTGATATTAATATATTCCTTAGCAGGATTTGGAAATAAATCAATAAAATCATTTTTTTTATCATTATCCTGAGAAAATGATGAGAAAGAAATTAATATAAATAGAACAAATAGATTCTTAACCATATTTAAATAAATACAATTTTTATTACTTATCAAAAACTTATTTATTAAGAAAAGTTAAATCAAATATAATTCTCTTACCTTTTTCGCTATCCAATCTCCAACTTCTGAGGTTGAAAAATTATCAGAATTATTGATATCCTCAGTTACAATACCATTTTCCAGAGCCTCTTTAACAGCTTTGTTAATGAACTCAGATTCTTTTTTCATTCCAAATGATAAATCCAACATCAAACCTGCTGATAGTATCATGGCCATAGGATTTGCAATGTTTTTTCCTGATGCTTGAGGATATGAGCCATGAATTGGTTCATATAAAGAAATCTCATTACCTATGGATGCAGAGGGAAGCATTCCCAATGAACCTGTAATAACAGATGCCTCATCCGTAATTATATCACCAAACATATTTTCGGTAAGTATTACATCAAATTCTGAAGGATTCGTTATGATTTTCATAGCTGCATTGTCAACAAAAAGATAAGAGACATTTACATTATTATATTTTTTTGCCAATCTCTGCACAGTCTCTCTCCATAGTCTTGAGGTTGATAACACATTAGCTTTATCCACCAGCGTAAGTTCATTATTTCTATTTATAGCTTCTTTAAATGCTAAATGTGAAATTCTTTCTATTTCTTCAACATTATATGAACAAGTGTCGTAAGCTGAATTACCATCTTCAGAAATCCCTTTATCACCAAAATAAATTCCTCCTGTTAGCTCCCTGTAAACCACAAAATCAGTACCTGATATAATTTCTTTTTTTAATGGAGATGAATCCAATAATGATTCATAAGTTTTAACAGGTCTTACATTAACATATAGACCTAAAAATTTCCTCATTTCTAATAGACCATCTTCAGGTCTTACCTTAGCCTTTGGGTTATTATCGAATTTTGGATCACCAATCGCACCAAATAATATTGCATCAGAATTTTTACATAATTCTTTTGTTGATTTTGGGAAAGGATCCCCCTCTTTTTCTATAGCTACTGCACCAACTAAAGCATCATTAAAAACAAAATTAATGTTAGAATTTTCTGATACAATGTTCAAAACCTTGAGCGCTTCTCTCATTACTTCAGGGCCTATTCCATCTCCTTTTAAAACTGCAATATTCTTATCCATTATCTATTTTTTTCAAATGTCAATATTTTATCTTTAATACTAAGCAGATAATCAATATTATCATAACCGTTTAGTAAACAAGTCTTATTATATTCATTAATTTCAAAATGTTCTTCAATACTTCCATCCAATGACATAAAATTTTGATTTTGTAAGTCAACAGCAAATTTCATGTTAGAATTTTTTTCTATTTTATTAAATAATTTCTGGATTATTTCTTCTTTAATTTGAATAACAAGCAATCCATTATTAAGAGCATTATTTTTAAAAATATCAGCAAAAAAACTACTTATAACTACCCTAAAACCATAATCATAAATTGCCCAAGCAGCATGTTCTCTACTAGACCCACAACCAAAATTTCTACCAGCAAGCAGAATCTTAGAATTAATATTTGATTTATTTAAAATAAAATCTTCAATAAGGTTATCATCTTTATCATATCTCCAATCTCTAAATAAATTTTTACCAAAACCTTCTCTTGATACGGCTTTCAGAAATCGTGCTGGAATTATTTGATCTGTATCTACATTTTCAATCTTAAGAGGTGTTATTTTAGAATTTAATTTTATAAACTTTTCCATTTCATATAAATTCTCTAATGTCTGAAACACAACCTTGTATAGCAGATATTGCAGCTGTTGCTGGACTGGATAAAAAAGTACGAGACCCTGGCCCTTGTCTTCCTTCAAAATTTCTATTTGATGTAGAAACGCAATACTTTCCCTGAGGGATTTTGTCTTCATTCATAGCTAAACAAGCAGAACAACCCGGCTGTCTAAACTCAAAGCCAGCCTCTCTGAATACTTCATCTAACCCCTCCTCTAGTGCAGCTTTTTCAACTGACTTAGATCCAGGAATTACCCATGCATTTACATTTTCTGATTTCTTTTTTCCTTTAACTACATCTGCTGCTATTCTTAAGTCTTCAATCCTAGAATTTGTACAACTTCCAATAAACACATAATCTATTTTTTTATTTATTAATTTTTTTTCATTTTCTAATCCCATATACTTTAATGATTTAATAAATGAATCATGAGAGTTATTAATTGCAGATTCTGGAATTAGACCATTGATTTTGATACCCATCCCCGGATTAGTTCCATATGTTATCATTGGCTCAATATCTTCGGCATCAAATCTAATCAACTTATCAAAGTTAGCATCTTTATCAGATTTTAATTTTTTCCAATTTTTAACTGCTATTTCAAATTCTTTATCTTTTTGAGCAAACTTTTTTCCCTTTATATAATTAAATGTTTTTTCATCTGGAGCTATCATTCCTCCTCTTGCACCCATCTCAATACTCATATTACATATTGTCATTCGAGATTCCATAGAAAGAGATTTTATTGCCGAACCAGAAAACTCAACAAAATAACCTGTTCCTCCTGAAGCACTAATCTTTGATATAATGTACAAAATAATATCCTTGGAATATACCCCTTTTTTCAAATTACCATTTATTTCAATTTTCATTGTTTTAGGTTTATTTTGAAGTAAACACTGAGATGATAATACCATTTCTACTTCACTTGTACCTATTCCAAATGCAATAGATCCAAATGCACCATGAGTAGATGTATGACTATCTCCACATACTATAGTCATTCCTGGTTGAGTAATTCCAAGTTCTGGTCCAATAACATGGACAATTCCTTGATATTTGTGACCAAGACCATATAAATTAATGCCATGTTCTTTACAATTCATAGATAGAGTCTCTACTTGATTTCTCGAAAGCTCTTCTTTAATTGGTAGATGTTGATTAGTTGTCGGAACATTATGATCTGCAGTTGCTAATGTTTGATCAGGTCTAAATACTTTTAAATTTCTTCTTTTTAATCCTGCAAATGCTTGAGGACTAGTTACCTCATGAATCAAGTGTTTGTCTATGTAAAGAACAGTTGGTCCATTAGGAATTAAATCTACAACGTGATCGTCCCAAACTTTTTCAAATAAAGTCTTACCCATTTATTTGTAATTTTTCACCAGTTCATACAGGTCCTCATCTTGTAGTAGCTTCTTTTTATCAGCAAGATCTATAAACTTTATATAAATGGTTTCCATTTCTACTTTAGAAAATGAAAAACCAAGAAGTTTTAGTCTATGTGTTAGTGCAGCTCTACCACTTCTCGCAGTTAAATCTATCGAAGATGATTTGAGTCCAACATCCTCGGGATTTATAATTTCATAATTTTCCCTATTTTTTAAAAATCCATCCTGATGTATTCCTGAAGAATGGGCAAATGCATTTGCTCCAACTATAGCTTTATTCTTTTGAACAGGCATATTCATCATTCTACTAACTTTTTTGCTTAGAGGTACTATCATTTTTGAATTTATATCAGTATCTAAATTTAAATAAGGATGAGCTTTAAGAGTCATAACTACTTCTTCAAGTGATGTATTACCTGCCCTTTCACCAATTCCATTTATAGTAGCTTCAAATTGTCTAGCTCCATTTTGAATCCCAGCTATTGAATTAGCTGTTGCCAAGCCTAAATCATTATGACAATGAACAGATATTATAACTTTATCAATGTTTGGAACACTATTTGTAAGTTTCTTTATTTTATTTCCATACATTTCTGGAAGATTATATCCTGTAGTATCAGCAATATTTATAACAGTAGCTCCAGCCTTAATTACTTCTTCCACCATCTTGCAAAGAAAATCTTCATCAGCTCTTCCTGCATCTTCAGGATAAAATTCTACATCATCAAAAAATTTTCTTGAATATTTAACGGCAGCAATGGCCTGTTCTAATATTTTTTCTCTTGTAGAATTAAACTTGTGCTTAATATGAACATCTGAAGAACCAATTCCTGTATGTATTCTTTTTCTTTTAGCATCTTTAAGAGCAAGATTAGCCATATCTATATCAGTTATAACCGCTCTAGAAAGAGCACAGATTATAGGTTTCTTAAGAGTTTTAGAAATTTCTGTAACAGAATTAAAATCTCCTGGACTAGATATAGGGAAACCAGCCTCTATAACATCAACCCCAAGAGATTCAAGGTCTAAAGCTATTTCAACTTTTTCTTTTGTATTAAGTTGGCAACCTGGTACCTGTTCTCCATCTCTCAAAGTTGTGTCAAATACAAATACTTTATCTGAAGCCATAGTTAAAATATTAAGTTCTAATAGTAATTTACATATTATTGACAATTTCCCTGCCAAAATCAGAGCAAGAAAGTAAGGTAGCATTCTCCATCAATCTTTCAAAATCATATGTAACTCTTGCTGACTCTATAGAGCTAGTAAGTCCTTTATGTATTAAATCTTTAGCTTTATTCCAACCCAAATGTTCTAGCATCATTGCTCCTGAAAGTATCACTGAACCTGGATTAACTTTATCTTGTCCAGCGTATTTAGGAGCAGTTCCATGTGTAGCTTCAAAAATTGCATGACCAGTTTGATAATTTATGTTTGCACCTGGTGCAATTCCTATTCCTCCAACTATTGCAGCAAGAGCATCTGATATATAGTCCCCATTTAAATTCATTGTTGCGATAACAGAATATTCTTTTGGTCTTAACAAAATTTGCTGTAGAAACGCATCTGCAATAACATCTTTAATTATTAAATCATGAGACCCATCATTAATTACTTGCCATGGACCACCTTGGTAGTCTTTAGCACCAAATTCATCTCTAGCTAATTGATATCCCCAATCTCTAAATGCACCTTCGGTATATTTCATAATATTACCCTTATGAACTAATGTTACTGATTCTTTTTTATGTTTCAAAGCGTATTGTATAGCAGATCTAACTAGCCTATTTGTACCCTCAACGGAAATAGGTTTTATTCCAATTCCAGCAGTATTTGGGAATCTAATTTTATCAAATCTTTTGGCAAAATTATCTTTTAGCAGATTCTTAATTTTATCATTATCTTGAGTTCCTTTCTCAAACTCTATTCCTGCATATATATCCTCTGTGTTTTCCCTAAAAATTATCATATTAGTTGTAGAAGGATCTTTTACAGGAGATGGGGTACCATTAAACCATCTGACAGGTCTAACACAAGCAAATAAATCAAGTTTTTGTCTTAAAGCAACATTTAATGAAGTAATTCCTCCTCCAACAGGAGTGGTAAGTGGACCTTTTATACCCACAAGGTACTCTTTAAAGTAATCAAGGGTTTCTTGTGGCAGCCAATTTCCAGTTTCATTAAATGCCTTTTCACCAGCCAAAACTTCTTTCCACACAATCTTTCTATCACCACCGTAAGCTTTCTCTACTGCAGCATCAAAAACCATTTTACTAGCTGGCCATATATCAACTCCTATACCATCTCCTTCTATGAAAGGAATGATGGGATTTGAAGGAACATTTAACTTTCCTTTACTAAATTTGATCTTCTTTCCTTCCATAAAGCTGCATATTTTAATCAGAAAGCAATTATAGATATTTTTTGATAAAATGAAGAAAATATTTTTTAAATGATATTTATTTCCATTTTATATTACATCCCATGCTAGGATATTGTGTAGAATTTATTTCTTTTCCATCAATACATAAGTCTAGAGCCGTTCTAAAATCTTCTCCGGTAATTTCTTCTCCATTACCTGGAGAAGAAGAGTCCAATCTGCCTCTATAAACTAGTCTTTTTGATTTATCAAATAAATAAAATTCCGGAGTACACTCTGCTTTAAAAGATTTTGCAACTTCTTGTGACTCATCATATAGATAAGGTATAGAGAGAGCAAGATCATTAAATAATTCTTTCATCTTATCAGGAGAATCCTGAGGATAATTAATTACATCGTTTGAGCTTATTGCTATAAAGTTAACTCCCGTTTTAAGATATTTTGAAACTAATAATTTTATTTCACCATGATAGTGAATAACATAAGGGCAATGATTGCAAATTATCATAATTACAGTACTCTGATTAGACAATAGGTCTTTATTAGAATATGTTTTATTATTCATAACATTTATTAAACTAAAATTTGGCATTATAGTTCCTAATGGTAGCATTTGTGAATAGGTTAATGACATACTTCTTTTAATTTTTAATTAAAAATAGTTTGTTAAATATTGATTCAATATATAATGATTAATTTTTTTTTTATAAATTATTAGATTATAACTAATCAAATAACTTAAAAATGAAAAATATCCTATTTCTTACACTAATTATATTATTTAACTATACATCTTTAGTTAGTCAAATTAAAGAGCCACCTGAAAGATTCAGAGGAGAAGGTCCTTTTAATCAATTAATAATTAGAGGTGCCACACTTATTAATGGAAATGGAGCACCCCCTACGGGACCTGTTGATGTTGTTGTTGAAAATAATAAAATAGTAAGTGTAAAGAATGTAGGTTATTGGGGTGTTGAAATCAAAGAAAGTAGTAGACCAAAAGCAAAACCAGGAGCAAAAGAAATTGATGCTCATGGGATGTATTTATTACCTGGCTTTATTGATATGCATGGACATATAGGTGAAACCACCAGAGGAAGAGCTGATTATGTTTATAAATTATGGATGGCTCATGGAATAACTACAATAAGAGATCCTGGATGTGGAAATGGTTTGAGTTGGGTTCTTAAGCAAAAAGAAGATAGTAAAAAAAATAAAATAACAGCTCCTAGAATCCTTGCCTATACACGATTTGGTCAAGGAACAAAAAATGGAATAAATTCTCCTGCTGAAGCCACAGAATGGGTAAGAAAAAATGCAGAAAATGGAGCAGATGGAATAAAATTTGGAGGTGCAAGACCAGATATTTTTGAAGCTGCTTTAAAAGAAAATAATAAGCACGGGCTTGGATCTGCATGCCATCATGCACAAATGGATGTTGCATGGATGGATGTTCTAGAAACTGCAAGATTAGGATTAACTACAATGGAACACTGGTATGGACTTCCAGAAGCACTTTTTGAAGACAAAACTGTTCAAAATTATCCACTTGACTATAATTATATGAATGAACAAGATAGGTTTGGTGAAGCTGGTAAATTGTGGAAACAAGCTGCAAAGCCATATTCAAAAAAATGGAATGATGTAATGAACGAACTAATTTCTTTAGATTTTACTATTGATGTAACATTTGTACCATATAGTATTTTTAGAGATGTTGCTAGAGGAAGTAGATTGGAGTGGCATAAAGATTATACAACTCCCACCCTTTTGAAATTTTTTCTGCCTGGAAGAGATTCTCATGGTGCAGCATATTACGATTGGGGAACAGAAATGGAGATGGAGTGGAGAGAAAACTATAAGTTGTGGATGACATTCATTAATGAATATAAAAACAGAGGAGGTAGAGTAACAGCTGGAGCAGACTCAGGCTATATGTATAACCTTTATGGATTTGGATATATTCAAGAACTTGAACTAATAAGAGAATCGGGTTTTCATCCAATGGAAGTAATTAGATCAGCTACTCTTCATGCTGCTGAGGCGATAGGTATGGAACAGAAAATTGGCACAATTGAAGTTGGAAAATTTGCGGATATGATAATTATGGAAGAAAATCCGCTTAAAAATCTAAAATATCTTTATGGAACTGGTGACATCAAAATTAATGACAATAATGAAGTGGTTAGAGTTGGGGGGATTAAATACACTATTAAAGATGGAATTATTTTTGATGCTAGACAATTATTAGATGATGCTAAAAAAATTGTTGATGAAGAAAAAGCTGCTACCCCTGGTTGGGAAAAATATCTAATGGATTCAATCGATAGAGAATAAACTATAATCCAAGCTCTTTAAGTTGATTTTTATCTATTTCAGATGGAGAATCAATCATTACGTCTTTTCCTGATGTGTTTTTTGGAAAAGCAATAAAATCACGAATTGATTCTTTTCCTGCAAAAAGTGCACAAAGTCTATCAAAGCCAAATGCAATTCCACCATGAGGTGGAGTTCCATATTTAAATGCATTAAGTAAGAATCCAAACTGATTATTTGCTTCTTCTTTAGTAAATCCTAAAATTTCAAAAACTTTTTGCTGAAGCCCTTTATCATGAATTCTTATAGAACCTCCACCTATTTCAATACCATTAATTACTAGATCATAAGCATTAGCTTTTACTTTTTCTGGTTCCTTTTCTAATAAATTTATATCACTTGAAAGTGGTGAAGTAAATGGATGGTGAATTGAATGAAACCTTTTTGATTCATCATCCCATGAAAATAAAGGAAAATTAACAATCCAAACTGGTTTATATTTATTAACATCTCTAATATCAAGTTTATCTCCCATAAGAAGTCTCAACTCAGACAATGCATTATAAGTTTGTTTCCTTTCTCCAGCAAGTATCAAAATTAGATCCCCTTTAACAGCATTACTTTCCTTAGCAACAACTTTTAAATCTTCCTGAGAATAAAACTTATCGACCGATGACTTATAAGATCCATCAGAGTTACATTTCACATAAACTAGTCCTTTAGATCCTATCTGAGGTTTTTTTACAAATTCTGTTAAATTGTCAATTTCTTTCCGTGAATAGCTACAGCATCCTTTTGCTGTAATTGATAAGATAACATCAGAATCATCAAAAACTTTAAAACCTTTACCCTGAACTTGATCTGATATATCATTAAATTTCATATCAAATCTAAGATCAGGCTTATCACTACCATAAAAATTAATTGCTTCATCATAATCCATTATCGGGATTTCACCTAAATCAACATTTAATATGTTTTTAAATAATTTTTTAATTAGTCCTCCAAATGAATTAAAAATATCATCCCTAGATACAAATGACATTTCACAATCTATTTGTGTAAACTCAGGTTGTCTATCTGCTCTTAAATCTTCATCTCTAAAACATTTGACTATCTGGTAATATTTATCAAATCCTGATACCATCAGAAGCTGTTTAAAAGTTTGAGGAGATTGAGGCAATGCATAAAATTCACCAACATTAATTCTTGATGGAACGATGAAGTCCCTAGCTCCCTCAGGAGTTGATTTTATTAATACTGGAGTTTCAACTTCTATAAAATTCTCTGAATCAAGGTATCCCCTAGTTTCTTTCATTAATTTATGCCTGAGAATTATATTATTTTGAATAGGAGATCTTCTTAGATCGAGATATCTATATTTCATTCTTAATTCTTCACCTCCATCTGTTTCATCTTCAATAGTAAAAGGAGGAACATCTGATTCATTTAATACCTCTAATTTTTTTACTCTAATCTCTATATCTCCAGTAATTATTTTATCATTTTTTGATTGCCTTTCTGAAACTAACCCTTCCACTCTAATTACAAATTCTCTACCTAAAGATTTTGCAGTAATATATGTATCATTACTGGTTACTCCTTCTTCAAAAAGTAGTTGTGTTATACCATACCTATCTCTCAAATCAACCCAAATAATCTTACCTTTGTCCCTAATTTTTTGAATCCAACCACACAAAATCACTTCGTCTCCTTTATTTTTAATCCTTAATTCTCCACAAGTATGAGATCTCAACATTAATATGAATTTTAACAAAATTAACAGATTTATAAACAATGCATTAATTTTTTTTATATTCTTACATATAGTATGAATATTATCAATAAAAGAGATGAACATTATATGAATATTGCTTTAAAGGAAGCATTAATTGCATATAATGAAGATGAGATTCCAATTGGGGCAATTATAGTTCATAAAGACAAAATTATAAGTAGAGGGTATAATCAATCACAAAAATTAAATGATTCAACTGCTCATGCTGAAATGATTGCAATTACATCTGCTCAGAATAAGATAGGAAGTAAGTATCTTAATGAATGTGAATTGTATGTAACCTTAGAACCTTGTATGATGTGCAGCGGTGCTATTTATCTTTCTAAAATTTCAAGGGTTGTTTATGGATTAGACGATAAAGAAAAAGGTTATTTAAGACTATCTAAGAGTAAAACAAATAATAATTTAATTATTGAATCAAACATTTTAGAAAATGAATCTAAAGAATTATTAGATTCATTTTTCTTTAAATTAAGAAGTTGAATCTTCAGTATTTAATCTAAAATTCTTATATTGAACTAGTTTATTTTTAAATAATTAAATAATTAAATATGGCTTTTTCATTACCTGATTTACCCTATTCTTATAATGCTTTAGAACCTCATATTGATGCAAGAACGATGGAAATTCATCATAAAAGACATCACAACTTATATATATCAAATCTTAACAATGCTATTGCTGGAACTGATAAAGATAATTTATCAATTGAAGAAATCTGTAAAAATCATTCTGATATTCCCGCTATTAGAAACAATGGTGGAGGTCATTACAATCACTCACTATTTTGGAAAATTTTATCTCCTAATGGCGGTGGAAAGCCAATTGGAAATGTTTCTGAATTAATTAATTCAAGTTTTGGTGATTATGATAATTTCAAAGAAAAATTTTCAAATGCCGCAATGACAAGATTTGGATCTGGATGGGCATGGCTTTGTCAAGTTAAAGATCATCTTGAAATTTGTTCTGCTCCTAATCAAGATAACCCACTAATGCCTGGTATATGTAACGATGATAGTATTCCCTTATTAGGATTAGATGTTTGGGAACATGCATATTACCTTAATTATCAAAATAAAAGACTAGACTATGTTAATGCTTTTTATGAATTGATTAATTGGGATGAAGTCAATGCTAAAATAAATTAAAATAGGCATGAGCTCAAGACGTAATTTCATAAAAAATTCCTCTAAAATTGGAATTGGAAGTTATTTGTTGTCTGGACTAGAATTTCCAATCTATTCTAAAACTAGAAAAAGTGTATCTGCAAATGATAAAATTAACTTTGGTGTTATTGGTTGTAAAGGAATGGGATGGAGTGATATGAGATCTATCCTTAAAAATAATGAGGCAGATTGTATTGCATTATGTGATATAGATGAAAATGTTCTTAACCAAAGAAGCATTGATGTAGAAAAAATAACTGGGAATAAACCAAAACTATATAGAGATTATAGAAAAATGTTAGAAAACAATGACATTGATGGGGTTGTTATTGGTACACCAGATCACTGGCACTGTCTTAATTTGATAGATTCATTAGATGCAGGAAAACATGCCTACTGTGAAAAACCAATATCAAATTCCATACAAGAGGCTGATATAATGCTTAAAGCAGCAAAAAAATCTGGTAAATGTGTTCAAGTTGGTCAATGGCAAAGAAGTGGAGGTCAATATAAAGAAGCGATAGAATATTTATGGTCAGGAAAAATAGGTAAAGTAAGATTAGTCAAAGTATGGGCTTATCAAGGTTGGTATGGTTGGGTAGATAAAAAACAAGATACCGAAACACCAAAGGGTATAGATTATCGTATGTGGTTAGGCCCTGCACCCATGAGAAAATTCAATGAAAATAGATTTCATTTTAATTTTAGATGGTATTGGGATTATGCTGGCGGATTAATGACAGATTGGGGTGTTCATGAAATGGATATTGCTCTATGGGGGATGAATGCTAAAGATCCAATTTCTATCATGGCATCAGGTGGTAAATTTGGATATCCAAATCAAGACACAGAGACTCCTGATACATTACAGGCAATTTATGAATATGATAATTTTACTTTATTATGGGAACATGCGAATGGTATTGATGGAGGAAATTATGATTTGAGTGAGGGAATTGCATTTATTGGAAGTAAAGGAACTATAGTAGTAAATAGGACTGGATGGGAAGTAATTCCAGAAAAAGATCACCGTAATGGTGGAGACTTATTTATAGAAGAAGTCCCAAGAACTACTTTTAATTGGGATGAAGTTCGTAAAAAGTACGGTAATGCTCTTGATTTACATACAGAAAACTTTATAGATAGCATTAAAAAAAATGATCCATCAATTTTAAACTGTGGTATTGAAAGTGGGAGCATTGTAGCTAAGAATGCACATATGGGAAATGTTGCATATAGAACAGGGAATAAAATATATTGGAATAAGGACAGAGAAAACTTTGGAAGTAATTATAAAGCAAATAGTTACATTAGGCCAAAATATAATAATGGATGGAGTCTACCTAGAATTTGATTTAGACTGCATTATTTTTTTTAATTCGCCTATTTCATCTCTAAGCCTTGCAGCTTGATAAAAATCAAGATTTTCAGCTGCAGAATTCATTTCTTCATGGTTTTTTTTGATAATTTTTTCGATTTCACTAATAGACATCTCCATTATAACTGGATCTATTTGTAAATCCGAAACAAAATTCTTATTAGTATTTTTATTTTCTGCTACTGTTGTTTGGGCAAGAATACTCTCCTTTGACTTATTTACTGTTTTAGGGGTTATTTTATTTTTAATATTATACTCATTTTGAATTTTCCTTCTTCTATTAGTTTCATAAATCGTAGATTTCATTGATTTAGTAATTTTATCAGCATACATAATTACAAATCCATTTATATTTCTTGCAGCTCTTCCAACCGTTTGAATCAAGGATTTTTCATTTCTCAAAAATCCTTCTTTATCAGCATCAAGTATTATTACTAACGATACCTCAGGTAAATCAAGGCCTTCCCTTAATAAATTTACCCCTACTAAAACATCAAAGCTTCCAAGCCTTAAATCTCTTAAAATATTTACTCTCTCAAGTGAATCAATTTCAGAATGCATATATCTTGTTCTTATTCCACTTTTATCTAAATATTTAGTTAATTCTTCAGACATTCTTTTTGTAAGAGTTGTTATTAATACTCTTTCATTAAGTTTTAATCTTTTATGAATTTCATTAATAATATCATCAATTTGATTTTCTGTTTTTCTAACTTCTATTTTAGGATCCAATAACCCTGTTGGCCTTATTATCTGTTCAACTATAGATCCCTGAGAACATGTTAGTTCATACTCAGAAGGTGTTGCTCCAACAAACACAACCTTATTTATTAGTGATTCAAACTCCTGAAAATTTAAAGGTCTGTTATCTAAAGCTGAAGGTAGACGGAAACCATAATCTACCAAATTCATCTTTCTTGATCTATCTCCTCCCCACATTGCTCTAATCTGAGGAATTGTTACGTGACTCTCATCTATAATTAAAAGGAAATCTTCTGGAAAATAATCAAAAAGACAGAATGGTCTTTTTCCTGGGTTTCTTCTATCAAAATACCGAGAATAATTTTCAACGCCTGAACAATATCCAATTTCATTAATCATTTCTAGATCAAATTCTGTCCTTTCTTTTATTCTTTTAGCTTCTAAAAATTTTTTTTCTTTTTCAAAAAATTCGATTTGTTTTTTTAAATCATCTTCAATTTCTTTTAGAGCTATATCTATTACTTCTTTTGAGGTAACAAATAAATTTGCAGGATATATATTAATAGTTTCCTCATTAGATATAGATCTACCTGTAGAAGGGTCTACTTTTTGAATAGATTCAATTTCATTTCCCCAAAAAATAACTCTAACTATATAATCATCATATGCCACATAAATATCTAGAGAGTCTCCTTTAAGTCGAAACGAGCCACAAATAAAATCCTCTTCATATGATCTTTCATACAGAATATCAACCAAATCAAAGAGTAATTCTTTAAGTGGTATTTTTTGACCAACTTTTAAGTTTATAACGTTATTACCAAAATCATCAGGATTTCCTATTCCATATATACATGAGACAGAGGCAACTACAATAACATCTGATCTTCCAGACAATAGAGAAGAGGTTGCACTAAGTCTTAGTTTTTCAATTTGTTGATTTATTGAAAGATCTTTTTCTATATAAACATTTGTTGTAGGAAGATATGCTTCTGGTTGATAGTAATCATAATATGAAATAAAATATTCAACACAATTTCTAGGAAAAAAACTCTTTAACTCACCATAAAGTTGAGCAGCAAGTGTTTTGTTATGAGAAATTATAAGAGTTGGTTTATTGAATTTATCTATAACATTAGCCATAGTAAATGTTTTGCCTGAACCAGTAACTCCCAATAACACCTGATATTTTTCATTATTATTTAGACCACTAATAAGTTGATTAATAGCTTTAGGCTGATCGCCAGTTGGTGAAAAATCTGATGATAACTGAAAATTCAATTTCAAAAATTTTAATTATTCCATAAATCCCATGAAATTTTTGCTTGTAGATGGAGCATTTCTAATCCATTTTTAATTTTTGCTCCTCTTTTTCTTGCTCTACTTAACAAATCTGTGACTTCAGGGTTATAAATTAAATCATAAACATAATTTTCCTCATTTAATTGACCAAAATCTATATCAGGACATGAATTTAATTTTGGAAACATACCTAGAGGTGTAGTATTAATTATAAGTTTATTTTCTGAAAGAAAATTTCCTCTATTTAAATCATCATATGAAATTTTTTTTGCAGATGCATTTCTAGATACTAATGTATATGAAATATTTAAATTATCTAATGCATATTTTACTGCTTTGGAACTACCACCAGAACCTAAAATTAATGCTGATATTTTTAAAGAAGGTAACCATTCTTTAATCGTTTGGTTAAATGCCAAATAATCAGAATTGAAACCAATTAGTCTACCTCTTGAAATTTTAATAACGTTGACAGAGCCTATTTTTTTCGCAGTTTCATCTATTTCATCTAGATGCGAAATGATTTCTTCTTTATAGGGTATAGTAACATTTAAACCTAGTAGATCTTTCTCTTTTAAGATTAAATTAAATTCATTTAAATTTTTTAACTCATAATTTTTATAATGACAATCATTGATATTTTCATCTAAAAATTTAACGTTAAAATATTCTTTGGAGAATGAATGTGAAAGAGGAAAGCCAATTAATCCATATTTTTTCATTTTATTGATTTTAAAAGAAAGGATAAAATACCGGATACAATAAATATTATAAAAGAAATAATAAAATAATTATTAGAACCAGTTAATTCAGTATAAATAAATGGGGAATAATTTAACCCATCAAATTGCCAAGGCCAAACTTTATTCAAAGCACCTAACATCAAACCTGATAATAAAAATATAGTAGTTCTGTAATATGTATTTAATAACCAGCCAATTAGTTTAGAGAAAATTAAAACACCAGATATTGCACCTAAAATAAAAACTAAAATTACATCTAATTTAAAATTATTAATTGAACTCAAAATAAATTCATACTTTCCAAGTAGCAGGAGTATATAGCTTCCAGAAATTCCAGGAAGCAACATAGCTGATATTGCAATCAAACCAGAAATATATATCGAAAAAAAATCATATGAATTAGAAATTGGGTTAATTAGAGAAATTGAATATCCTACAATAATGCCAAAAAATATTGTAATAAACTCTATTAATTGAGATGGTTTAAGATTTGAAATTATTATTAGGGATGAAAATAGTATTAGACCGAAGAAAAAAGTAAAAATAAGAATTCTATAATTATCTAATAAAAAGGTTATAAAAGAGGAAAATGAAAAGATTGAAAATATTATACCAAGAAGAACTGGTATTAAAAACTTCAAGTTTATTTGATTATCTAATTTATTAAAATTAAATGAGAGCAGATAAATTAATGATTTATGATTAATTGATTTTAGAGAATCAATAAAATTTTTATATATCCCTAATAAAAGGGCAATTGTCCCTCCAGATATTCCAGGTATCAAATCTGATATACCCATTGCAACACCTTTAAAAAAAATGGCAATAGATTGAGAATTAAACATATTCTATAAAAATTGATTAAATGTATCTCCCCTTAATCCAACTCTTATCGTCTCTAAAGAAATAACTTCACTCCCCGAAATATTACCAAGGTTAACATTTTGACCCAATAATTTAACAAACCATACCTGTTGAGCTTTAACAGGAGCTTCCCAAATAATTTTTTCTTTTGGTATTTCAGTTAATATTTCTTCGACAAGTCCTTGCCTCACTTCTCCAGATGATCGGAAAAGGCCTACATTTCCTGATTCTCTAGCTTCCCCAATAACTTTCCATGATCCAGCATTTAATTCAGCTCTCATCTGCCTTATCCATTTATAAGGTGGTATAATTTTTTTTTCATCCTTAGATCCAATTTCAGAAAGAACTGTTACATGTTTAGATAATTTTTCAATGAATTCACATTTTTTTTTATGAGGTATTGATATGGAACCATCAGATACTTCAGCAAACTTTAAATTATACTCTTTTAAAAGATCTATATAATCATCAAATTGATCTCTAATTACAAAAGCTTCAAAAAGAGTTCCTCCAAAATAAACACTTATTTGAGCATCTTTAAATAATTTAATTTTCTTTTTAAGATCCAGAGTAAAATTTGATGTTGTCCAACCAAACTTAAGAAAATCAATATATTCAGAACTTGACTCAATTAGATCTTTACATTGCTGAATACTAGATCCTTTGTCAATAACCATTGTTATGCCGTTATCTCTTGTTTTCTTTGTTCTATCTGGTATATTTTTTAAACTAAAATTCATTTTAAATTATTGTTTTTATATTGATTAATTACTCTAATTAAAGCTGATTGACTTTCAAAATTTGGAACAAAATCAAATAAAACTTCATGATTATCAAAATTCAAAGATAATGCGCTTTCTAACACATTTATAGATTCTTTATATTTACCAGCATCCATAAGATAAATAACCAACCTATAGTATAATAAAGATTCATCTGGAATTTCTTGAATTGCATCTTTTATAATTGAAATTGCCCTATCTATATCACCACTCTCATAATATATTAGAGAAAAATCTAAAGATATATTAAAATCACTAGGATTTATTTTTAAAGCTTTAGAGTAAAGGTCAATACTGGAAACTAAATTTCCTACCTTAAATTCAGCATAAGCTAAAGATTTTATGTAATCAATATTGTCATTGTCAATCTTATATGCTTTTTTAAAATAATGGATAGCTTCAAACCACTTGTCTAAAGAAGTCAAGCATTTTCCTAAACCATAATATGATTTTTTATAAAACTGATCTATTTTAATTGATCTATGATAATAATTAATTGAAGTAGAATAATCCTCCAAATAATAATATGTTTCTCCAAGACAAGAATATATTTCAGGAGATGGTCCATCTAACTCCAGAGATTTATCAAAATATTTTTTTGATAAATTAAATTTTTTAAGTTTTAAATAAGCCTCTCCCAAATTAGTATAAGCACTTGAATATTCTTCATCGATTGCTATAGCAAACTCAAATGCATCAACTGCTTTTTCATATTTTTTAAGTTTTACATATATATTACCAAGATTAAACCAAGCATATTCTGAATATGGATCTTCATCAATAAATTTCTTATAGTAGTGAATACTATTTTCCAATTCTCCAGTAATTTCAAGACAATGTGCTAGATCATATAAGGCATTCTCATGATTAATATTTAATTCTATAACTTTTTTAAAATAAATAGATGCCATTTTAAAATCTTTATTAGCCTGATGAGCAAGTCCTATTTGATAATTAACTTCATCCTTATTTTGAGAAATCCTTAACACTTTTTTTAAAATTTTTATTGCATCACTATAATCAGCTAAAATAATTTTTACTTGACCAATTAAAATAAATATATTTTCATCAGTAGGATTTAGAGAGTGAGCCTTTTCCAATGAAGATAAAGCATCTGAAAACTTCTGAAGAGCAATCATAATATTGGCTCTTTGTATCAGCAAATCTGAAGAAAATCGATGCTGCAATAAAGCAACTTCAACTGCTTTTAAGCCAACTTTAAATTTATGATTATCTATATACCACTTAACAATTTTTTCGTAAGATTCTGAATCATAATAGAAATCAAGGTCATTTTTTATTTTCATCTCAAAATCCAAAACTAGCTTATGTATTTCTTCCTGTCTTTTCTTATACTCTTTTGCCATTATATCCAGAATATTTTTAAGAAATATAAAGCTAACAATTATATTGTTTATTTATAATTTTTTAGTAAATGAAATATATTTTTGTTTCTAAGGCCCTGTAGTTCAATGGATAGAATAGAAGTTTCCTAAACTTTAGATACAAGTTCGATTCTTGTCAGGGCTACTATGACAGTCTATTTGTTAATTTTTTATTTTCTAAGTTTTAACGCATTAGAGATACAAAAGAAAGGTATTAAAAAATATAATAAAGGAAAATATAAAGAAGCCATTGAAAGTTTTTCTAAGATCA
>CEOQ01150210.1_pt1 | contig 21761 bp, 23 predicted proteins | sample 361351 | NCBI WGS metagenome assembly CEOQ01 (sample SAMEA2619907, study PRJEB7988) | marine metagenome | biome: marine biome (ENVO:00000447); feature: deep chlorophyll maximum layer (ENVO:xxxxxxxx); material: "saline water (ENVO:00002010), including plankton (ENVO:xxxxxxxx)" | depth 60 m | reverse complement strand
ATAGATAATTCTATTGTCTCTATAGGCGTTTTCGATGGCGTGCATTTGGGACATCAATCCCTTTTTGGAAAATTGCGCCAAGCAGCATTTGACCAATCAAAAAGTTCGATTATCATCACTTTTAAAAATCATCCTATGTCTGTACTCAATCAAAAATTTCAACCAAAATTTTTGATGCCTTTATCTGAAAGACTGGAAAATCTATCATCTACAAAAGTTGATACTGTTATTCCGATTACATTTGATCATGACCTTGCAAAACTTCCAGCAAAAGAATTTCTCTCAATCCTGAAGGAAAAAATAAACCTTTCACAAATAGTATGTGGACCGGATTTCGCTCTTGGAAGGAATAGAGAAGGCACAATTGAAAAGCTCAATATACTAGGAAGTGAAATAGGTTTTACAGTAGAAGTCGTACCAGTATTTTCATTATCTGAAGGAGAAATTCCTGTTAGAAGCTCACAAGCCCGAAAAGAATTATCAATAGGAAATATCTCGTCATTGAATAAAGTCTTAGGAAGAAAATTCAAATTATCTGGAACAGTGCACAAAGGTAATCAAATGGGCAGCGAATTAGGGTTTCCTACAGCCAATATTTCAATAGATTCCGATTTGGCGATCCCTCCAGATGGAATATATGCAACTTGGGTTTCTATTAATGAAATATCTACCAAAAAAATATGGATGGGAGCCACAAGTATTGGAAATAGGCCAACTTTCAAAGAATTTAATGACCTAGTAATCGAAACATATTTATTAGATTTTAATGAAGAAATCTACAATAGAAAAATGAATATTGAGTTCTTTCAAAAGATCCGAGATCAAAAACAATTCGATTCAAAAAATTCTTTGATCGAACAAATGCAAATTGATATTGATACAATTAGAAACATACTAGCAGTATAATTATTTATATTGATCCAATTTGTTGCTATGTCATCTATAACACTTGCTAAAAGGATTTGCAGTGAACACAACAGGAAATATTTGCGAAAATCTATTAACACGGTCTGTTGTTGAGGTAGTAATTGAATCTGAACTAAAGCAACGTATACAAAACGGAGAATCCTTAAGAATAAAAATGGGATTTGATCCAAGCGCGCCTGACATACATTTAGGACATGCAGTTGGACTCAGAAAGCTCCGAGAATTCCAAGATCTCGGTCATATGGTTGTACTAATTGTAGGAGACTGGACTGCTCAAATTGGTGACCCATCGGGACGATCCGAAATTAGACCAATGATTTCTGAAGAACAAGTACATGAAAATGCTAAAACATATATGGATCAATTTTTTAAAATTGTTGATAAGGAAAAAACAGAAGTGAGGTGGCAAAGTGAATGGTTTTCAGACTTCCGACTGAAGGATATCATTAATTTAACTAGTCGTTTTACAGTAGCGCAATTCTTAGCCCGCGAAGATTTCTCTAATCGTTTTAAATCACAACTTCCTATTTCTTTAACAGAATTACTATATCCAATCTTACAAGCATATGACTCTGTAGCCATCCAAAGTGATGTTGAGCTAGGCGGTACCGACCAAAAATTCAACTTGCTAGTAGGTAGGGATCTACAAAATATGCTAGGACATAATGCTCAACACATTCTTACTATGCCTTTAATTCCAGGCACAGATGGTGTTAGAAAAATGAGTAAAAGTCTAAATAACTACATCGGAATAACTGAACATCCAGAAAATATTTTTGGGAAGACTATGTCAATTCCCGATAATTTGATTCCACTATGGTTGGAATGTCTAACCGATACACCTATTAAGGAAATATATGAAATTAAAATGGCTCTAAAAGAAGAATCTTCCAATCCTATTGATATCAAGAAGAATCTTGCCGATAAAATAGTAAGGGATTTCCATGGCCTCGAAGCTTCAAAATCTGCAAGACAAAATTTCGAAAAAACCGTCCAGTCAGGAGAAATTCCTCTTAATATTCCTGAATACAACCTTCAGAATTTACAAGAAAATTCCTATGTCAGCAGGCTATTAGTTGAGGCACAAATGGTATCAAGTGTAAGTGAAGCTAAAAGGCTACTCAAGCAAAACGCTGTCAAGAAAATTTCAATCTCCAAAGGCTCTAATGATTCCATTTCTTCCACTGATAACATTGTTGATGGCCCTGTTAATTCTTCAGGCTTGATTCAAGGCATGATACTTCGCGTTGGACGAAGGAAATTTTTACGCATCAGCTAATTATGAGACGCTTACCTGACTTAAAACTAAATCGTTATAACCAAAAAAATCCTCCTGATTTAAGTACCGTTTTAGTCGACTCAAAACTAGCCGACAATATTGAATCGGCACAAATGCATATAAAAGATTTTTCTGTATCTATAGCGAGGAGCCCTAACTTAGAAATGATTACAGGAGTTGGAACTCATACTCGAGTCTTGAAATCAACTATCATTTCAGACTTATCTATAGTCGAACTAAATATAAATCCAAAAGATGTTTTGTATCTTGGAGATTTATTTGTTCGATTCGAATAATTTATTTCAACAGAACTAGCGCTATGCTACAATTTATAATAACAATTTAAATTTGGAGAATGAGTTGAACCTTAGAATACCAGGTCCAATCCCCGTGGACGATGACATCTTAACAAGTATGTCATCTCAAATGATTAATCACCGTGGCCCCGAATACAAAGAAATTTTGTACAGTGTCACTGATAGGCTGAAAAAGGTTTTCGAAACCAATTCAGAAGTTTTCATTTTAACCGCATCCGGTACTGGTGGAATGGAAGCAGCAATTGTAAACACTCTATCTCCTAAAGATAAAGTGATTAATGCATCATGCGGATCCTTTGGTGAACGATTCGGGACCATCGCCTCTATATATGGAGCTGATGTCATCGAACTAAAATCCCCTTACGGAAAAGCCGTAGACTTAGACAATCTCAGAAAAAGTCTTAAAGAAAACCCCGATACAAAAGCTGTAACAGTCACCCATAACGAAACTTCAACTGGAATCGTAAACAATATAGAAAAAATTAGTGAAATAGTTAAGGGTGAATTCGGGTCGTTATTATTGGTAGACGGTGTTAGTAGTGTTTCATCGATTCCAGTTCGAACGGATGAATGGAATTGTGATGTAGTAGCGACTGCTTCTCAAAAGGGATGGGGGGTTCCACCAGGGTTAGCATTCTTTCATTTTAGCAGCGACGCGTGGGACGCTCACAAAAATTCAACAATGCCTCGATATTATTTCGATGTTTCAATGTACCAAAGCTATTATAAAATAGGCCAACCACCTTTTACTCCTGCCATATCAGTAATGTTTGCAATGGATTTAGCCTTAGAGAAAATGATTGATACCGGAATGGGTTCAATCTTTGAGCATCATTCAAATATTGCTAAATTAACTCGTGACGGAATTAAAAATATTGGATTGTCTTTATTCCCAGATGAATCTGTAGCTTCTGATACTGTCACAGCAATTAATTTACCTAAAGACATTTCTTGGAACAAATTAAATTCGAAGATGCTCAATGAACATAACGTTGTCTTAGCAGGAGGACAAGGATCTCTTGCCGGGAAAATCTTCCGAATAGGCCATCTAGGAAATACCCCAACAATCGAAATTGAAGAGACTCTGGAATCTCTTGAAAAAGTATTGAACGAACTAGGATTCCGAAAACCTTAAAAATAAATTTACTGCAAAAGAACAATCTTATGAATCAGGCGAGATCTCAGGTTCTGTTGAAAATAATTTTCGTAACTCCTCACCTTCTATAGTCTCGTAGGTGATCAAATATTTTGATAGTTGTGTGAGCTTTGACATATTTGATTTAAGTAGTTCAGTTGCCTTTTTATAAGATTCATCGATTAAGGAATAAACTTCTTCGTCAATGGATTCTGCAACATCCTCACTATAGTCACGTTGTTCAGAAATTTCGCGTCCTAAAAACACTAATTCTTCCCGTTTCCCAAATGTTCTGGGACCTAATTTTTGACTCATCCCATATTGAGTTACCATTGCCCTAGCAATATTAGTTGCTTGCTGAAAATCACTACTAGCACCAGTAGTCATTTCATCAAAAACTAACTCTTCTGCAACCCGACCCCCCAATGCAGCAGCCATCATATCTTCAAATTGCCTCTTGGTCCATAAATGACGGTCTTCTTGAGGCATATATCTAGTATGGCCACCTGTTTGTCCTCTTGCCACTATAGTAACCTTGTAGGGCTTATCAGCATCCGGAAGCAATTCGGCAACCAATGCATGACCCGCTTCATGGTAAGCAGTAAGCTCTTTCTCTCTTTGTGTGATAACACGGCTCTTTCTCTCCGGACCTGCAATCACTCGATCAATTCCCTCAGCGAATTCATCAGACTGAATAATCTTTTTATTGCCTCTTGCAGCCAAAATTGCAGCCTCATTAACAAGATTCGCTATATCTGCTCCACTAAAACCTACGGTTTGTTGAGCAATATTATGCAAATCTAATTTTTCATCAACTGGCTTACCTTTAATATGAACATTTAAAATCTGTTCCCGTCCTTTAAGGTCAGGGTTATCCAAAACAACACGGCGATCAAATCTTCCAGGACGCAACAACGCAGGATCCAAAATGTCAGGACGATTGGTAGCAGCAACTACAATCACATTTGTCCCGGTTTCAAACCCATCCATTTCAACCAAAATCTGGTTTAACGTTTGCTCCCTTTCATCATGGCCTCCACCTAACCCTGCACCTCTATGTCTTCCAACTGCATCAATTTCATCGACAAATATAATGCAGGGAGAATTTTGTTTTGCTTGTTCGAAAAGATCGCGTACTCTTGAAGCACCTACTCCTACAAACATCTCTACAAATTCACTACCGCTCATATTGAAAAATGGAACATTAGCCTCTCCTGCAACGGCTCTTGCAAGCAAAGTTTTGCCTGTTCCTGGAGGTCCAACCAATAATACCCCTCTAGGAATTTTTGCTCCCAAAGCCTGAAATCTTTCAGGAGATTTGAGAAAATCAACAACTTCCTCTAACTCTGTCTTCGCTTCTTCAACTCCAGCAACATCTAAAAAACTCACCGATGGACTATCAGGATCGAACATCCTGGCACGACTCTTACCAAAATTAAAAGTGTTATTAGCATTGCCTTGAGCCTGTCTCATCATAAAAAGTAAAACACCACCAAAAAATATTATAGGTAAAAACGGAAGCAATAATCCTATCACTGAACCAAAACCACTAGGACCCTTTACTTCAACAGGGATTCCTGTATCCCCAACAGGGACTCCTGCTTCATTAAAAGTCTCAATGATACTAGATCCAGGCTCCTTTTTAGTTGTAAAAGAAGAGCCATTAATATCTGTAACATTTAAGTCGTTTCCTTTGACTTCGACGCTTTTGATATCCCCACGCTGAGCCATTAAAATAACATCGGTCATCGTAATTGATGTAGATTGATTGTTATTATTAAAAAGCATAAACAACACCGAGATTGCTCCAAGAGCAATCAAGACATAGCTAAGGGTGTTTCTACTGAACCTTTTGGGCATTCAAACTCCTAACAAATATTAATCACTTTTAAATGAACATATAGCTCAATAATGATACCATTTCAAACATTACCAACGCAAAAAATACAAGATTGTAAGATGTTTTAAAAATTGACATATGGAATAGTTTACCTACAATTAGAGTAAAGAAAATCTTGGAGTGAGTGAAATGACTACTAAAGCTAGACAAACACCTGACCCTCTAACTATTACTTTGAGTGAAAATGCTGTAGCTCATATTCGAGATTTCGCATCAGATGCTGGAAAGCCTGGAGCAAATCTGAGAGTAGGGGTCAAAGGAGGAGGGTGTTCAGGTTTAACTTATACTCTTGATCTAGTATATGAAGCTGGAGAAAACGACAAAGTTATTGAAGAAAATGGCATGAAATTATTTGTTGATAAAAAATCATATATTTTCTTGGCTGGAACTACACTAGATTATTCGGGAGGGCTCAATGGTAAAGGGTTCGTCTTTAATAATCCTAATGCAAAAACGGCGTGTGGATGTGGTACAAGCTTTAGTGTCTGATCATGAAACATCAGTTTCATAAAATCAATTCCTTTTGGAAAATAATCAAAAATGTTGAAAACCCCTCCAAAAATTAATCAGATTTACAACGATATAACTAAAAAATCTGCCATCCTTGATATTTCAGAATATGGAAGAATTACCCTTAATGGTACAGATGCATTAGATTTAATAAATCGCCTCACAACCAACCAACTTCAACATCTTGCGATTAACAGCGGTTGTTTTACCGTACTAACATCCAATAAGGGCAGAATTAAAGATCTATTGTACATTTTTAGACAAGACGAAAAAAAGCTTTTACTAATTACATCGCCAGACAATCAAACCAACGTTGCAGAATGGATCGATTTTTACACGTTTTCTGAAGACGTGGAAATAAATGAGATTTCTGCTGAAACAAAATTTATTTCCATTATTGGACCAAAATGTGAAATTGCATCAAAAGAATTTTTAACGGACAAGGAAAAATTTACTGTATTTAATTCTAGTATTTTCGGCCTCCCTTGCACAAATTTCCTTATTCCCAACGACCACAATTCGGATTTACAACAATCTGCCACGAAATTGCCCGACAATAGTCTATTGGAATTAATAAGGCTAGAAAGATTTGTTCCCCTAATGAACAAGGACTTTGGAGAGCACAACAATCCATTAGAGGCAGGATTGAAAAACTATATTAGTTTCTCAAAAGGGTGCTATATTGGACAAGAAGTAATTGCTAGATTGGATGCTTATAACAAGGTGCAAAAGTTATTAGTAGGACTAAAATGGGACGAAGAAATTCAAATGGAAACTGGCTCTTCTCTTTCATGTGATGGAATCGATATTGGCAATATCACTTCCTCGCTTACTTTTAAATCCGGAGGGATAGGAATGGGATATATAAAAAAATCTTATGCGACTCCAAATTCTATATTACTAGGCACAAACTCCATTGGAATTTCTACCAAAATCAAAATTTCAAATATCCCTGATCTCTAATTAGAAAAATTACAGATTCTCTAACAAAATTTGTTTGATTTTCTGAGCAATTAATATCTCATCACCTTCAGAAAGAGTTGAAACTCTAACTGCAATTGAATACTCATTCACTTGTTTATTATCAGGACCACCCATCCTAATCCAAATACTTGGATTTCCAGATTTAAGTTGATCAGAAATTTGCTCAGGACTAATTTTAACTATTGTTGGATCAAACTCCATAGACAGTCCTTCAATATACCCTTTTTCTTGGGAGTAAGAATAATTTACTCCTCTTAATTTGCCAATTTCATTAGCAATGCTGTCAGCTCGAATACGATAAGAATCAATTCGTTTTTCGTGATTTGTACTTAACCATTCATTCAATGCCACATAAACCGAAATCATTTCTTGTCGATCAATTTTCATAGGTCTGCCAAAAGATGAAATCCCATCCGATTCAAAGCCTATAAAACTATTTTGACGAGCTGCAAAAACCAAATCTTTCCTACCCGTAAGGATCCCGCTGGAATTAACAGCCCCAAAATATTTGGCTCCATATGCTACTAAATCACAACCCATATTTACATACTTACTTAACAATGAAGTAGGATATACTTCACCGGCAGCATCAACTATCACAGGAATATCTTTTCTGTGAGAAATTCTCACAACTTCTTCTATAGGTAAAATGCCTTCTTTATTGCCAGGGGCGAGATAATGTACTGCGACCGTTCTTTCTCCAATAGACCTCTCCAATTGATCAGGTGTGCAACCAGATTCATCTCCAATTTCAATTAATTTTGCACCGGAAATTGAAATATTCCGATCATATCTAGTACGCAAATTACGTTGAATTAAAATTTCATTTGGCAGTCCGTTAGTATCTGGAATTCTTTCTATTAACTCAATATTGTCTTTGGTAATACACGCAGCGGCAGCAGTGGCAAGCGCAGCTGAGCATCCAGAAGTAACTAAAACGGCAGGAACACTTAAGATTTCCGCAATTCGTTCTCCCAAAATATTAGATAATTCACCCATATCGACATACTCATCAGCCTCATCCATCAATTTCTTAACTGCAGAAGAAATTTTACTCCCTCCCAATAAAGTACGATTTCCATCAGCATTTAATACTTTTCTAACTCCTAATGCATCATAAATCTCCATCAAATCCTCCAAAATTACCAACAAAAGCTTAAAAAACATCCTGCAAAAACCAAGCATTCCCCATAACTAAAATGCTATCATTAGTTTATCAATTAATTTAGGAAAATTTATGGCTGGTCATACCAAAATTACAAAGTTTGCAGAAGATCTCATTGAAACTCCAAAAGCTCATCTGAGATTGAAACTTTACCAAGACTCAGAGGGACTGAAACTTGCAATGGACAATAACTTGCTAATCTCTTGTCCTCTAACTAAATTTGGTATGATTGCTGGAGGCTTTATCACTCAAGCACTTGGAACTTCACTACCGGCGCTTAGTGAAGAAATACCCGTTAGGATTTCTACTGGAGTACTTTTTAGAGTAATTGCAATAGCTGAATTAAACTATGCTCAAGATTATTCATATGTCCTTTTAGAAAGATTACTAGAAGAAGCTGAAATGCAACGCTCATCCAAAGGCGCCGTCAGTGATTCATGAAAATGCCAAATTTATTTTCGTTTATCCCATATTCACTTTGTTTGATTTAAAAAACACAGATAACTATAATTAGCATTTCTATTACAGAAAGTTTCACAAATTACAATGGATTACTCGGCACTTAAAACAGGTGAAATAATCTCTTCTGAATCAATTCATTTAGATAGAGAAACTGTAGCAAATTTCAGAAATGCTGTAGATGACCAATCTCTCTTATCAATCTGCGCTGAGGGGGAAACATTAGTCCCACCAATGGCAGCCGCAGCACTTAGTTTCAGAGGTGCAATCAAGGCGCTTGAAATACCGGGAGGTACACTCCACCTTAGTCAAGAAATTACATTCTATAAAAGTCTGAATGTTGGAAATAAAATCACGTGCGAAGCTACAATAACCAGAAATAGCATTAGAAAAGAGTTAAGATTCATTCAAATCGAAACATGCGTAAATGATGAAATAAAGGACAAAGTCCTGATCGGAAAATCTACAATTACAATCCCTGAAGTTAATCAAAATGAGTAAGCTCTTATGACCTATAATTCTTTCAATATAGGAGATTCCCTGCCAACAATAATGAGATCAATTTCTCAAGAAGTAATTGATCAATATGCTGAAGCCTCTGGAGATTTCAATCCAATACACATTGATCAGCAATTCGCTAAAAATTCACCTTTTAACTCTACAATTGCTCATGGACTAATGATTGCTGCATCAATTTCACATATGCTTTCAGAAACATTCGGAATTTCATGGGCCAATTCAGGGCAATTGTCATTAAGATTTCGAAATCCAGTATTGCAAGGTGACTCGATATCTACTTTTGGGCAAATTGAAAACATAGTTTGTCAAAATGAGTTTGTAGAAATAGACTGCAATGTAGGCGTAAAAAAGAATAATGGACAAGATGCAATCACTGGACAAGCAAAAATAATATATCCAATTGAAAGAGGTGCAAAGCTTGAATAATGATACAAATTCACCTGTATGTATAGCAGTTGATGCAATGGGAGGTGACTTCGGCCCGTCAGAAATTGTACCTGGAGCGATTCAGGCTGCCAAAAACCAAGAAATGCGAATCTTCCTGGTAGGAGATCCCGATTTGTTAAAGCACGAAATCGAAAAACATGATGTTAAAGACTTACAAATTAAAATAGTCCCCTCAGACTCAGTGATTGAAGAAAATGAACAACCTGCATTGGCATTAAGAAACAAACCTAATTCATCAATCCTTATTGCTACGGGTCTAGTGAAACAAGGAATGGCTGATGCATGTGTGAGTATGGGGTCAACTGGTGCAGCTATGGCGTCTGCGGTTGTTATGTTTGGTACAATTGAAGGAATAGAGCGACCTGCTTTGGGCGGTCCAATAATTGGATTCGCTCCAAACACCGCAATTATTGATATGGGATCAAATGTGGACTGTCGTCCTGGTCAAATGTTGAGCTTTGCAGTTATCGGAAGGGTTTTTGCCCACAGATTCTGGGGAATAGACAATCCAAGGGTCGCATTATTAAGTGTAGGGGCTGAAACAGGCAAGGGAAATAGACAGATTCGTGAAACAACCAAATTGTTCCAAAATAGCCAGATAAACTTTGTGGGAAATATTGAGGCAGACCAACTCACTAAAGGGATCGCAGAAGTTGTAATATGTGATGGATTTGTAGGAAATATTATCCTTAAACTCACCGAAGGCTTAGGATCTGCTTTGGCAGATAGGGTCGGAGAAAGATTAGAGACACTAGTTTCATCAAATGAGTCTGAAAAAATTCAATCGGAAATTTACAATCTTACCAACGCACTAGAAGCATTTGGGGGTGCACCTCTATTAGGAGTAAATGGTGTGAGTATTGTAGGACATGGACGATCAAAAGCAGTTTCAATCACAAAAGCAATCGAAACTGCTAAAAACACCGTTGAAATAAGTCTGATAGACAATCTGAACCAAGAGCTATCATCCGTTAGAAATCAAATGAACGAAGACATAGATACCCAAACAAATAACCAAGAGGAATAAATTGAATCAACTCAATGGAAATAATAAAAACGCTCTAGTTACCGGAGCTTCTAAGGGAATCGGAAAGGCAATTTCTATTCGTCTTGCCGAAATGGGAATTAATGTAGCTGTAAACTATAATACTTCCAGTTCTCAAGCTGAAAATCTAGTCAAAACTCTACAAAAAATGGGCGTCGATTCATTCGCGATCAAAGCAGATGTAAGCCAACTTGACCAGGTTGAAAAAATGATTAATCAAGTTGATGAAACTTGGGGTGGAATAGACATCCTAATAAATAATGCAGGTATTATAGACGATAATTTATTAATTAGAATGAGTGTTGAAGCCTGGGATAGAGTAATTGCAACCAATCTTAATGGTACTTTCTACTGTACCAGAGCTGTAATAAGAAACATGATTAAGCAAAGATGGGGTCGCATTATTAATATTGGATCTGTCGTTGGTATTAGAGGAAACATAGGCCAGTCAAACTATTCTGCATCAAAAGCTGCAATTATTGGATTTACGAAATCATTGGCAAAAGAAGTTGCTAAGCGAGGAGTAACTGTAAACACCGTGACACCTGGGTACATTAGCACTGATACAGTGGACACACTTCCTCAAAAAACTAAAGACACTATCATGACCTGGATTCCGCAAGGACATTTTGGAGAGGCTGATGATATCGCTCATCTTGTTGCATTCATCGCTAGTGATAAATCTGATTATATGACAGGACAAATCGTCAGCGTTGATGGAGGTATGGCAATTTGAATCGGTTACCAACAAAATAAGATCCATTTTATTGATATGAATAATAACATTAAACAAGATTTCAAAGGCAAGGTTGCCTTGATAACTGGCGGAAGCAGGGGAATAGGTCGTGCTATAGCTCTAGAATTTGCATCAAGGGGTGCTGATATAGCATTTAATTACCATAGACGACACTCTAATGCTAAAAAAACGAAAATGGAAATAGAAAACCTCGGGGTACGTTGTGTCAGTGTTCGTGCGCACTTAGCTGATCCTGAAGCAATTGAATCTATGTTCGAAAAGATTCGACAGGAGCTTGGAAATCCAGATATTCTAATTAACAATGCAGCATCAGGAATTCAACGTAATTTAAATGAACTTGAAACTAAACATTGGGATTGGGCTATGAACATTAATGCACGCGCTGCATGGTTGTGCGCTATCAACGCCTCAAAAACAATGAAGAACGGCGGACATATAATCAATATAACAAGCCAAGGCTCTCAAAGAGTTTTACCATTTTACTTTTCTGTTGGTACATCTAAAGCAGCTTTAGAGGCGGCAACTAGGTATCTAGCTATTGAATTCGCTCCAAAAAACATTGTGGTTAATGCAGTTTCTGGAGGCTATGTACAAACCGAAGCATTAGACTCTTTTCCAAACAAAGATGAAATGTTAAAAAATTCTAAAACTCCAACTGGGCAAGTTGTTGAAGCTACTGACGTAGCCAAAGTAGTAGTGTTTCTATGTACCCCCGACGCATCAATGATACGTGGACAAGTCATTGTGGTAGATGGCGGGTCGGCACTTCAAATTTAACTGGTGGTTATGTTTCTGAGGTATGTTCGACCCCTGTAACTCCATAAGTCGTTCATTTACTACCCCCAATAATACCGCTTATTTAGGATTTTATCTTTAATGTATAGAGATTCTTTTCGTATACTTGCCTATAGTTCGTAGAGTGTCGGAGGATCTAATATCTCACCGATTTAGCATCATAGTTGCAGTATTTTCAAAGTAAATTTCCATGGTATTCATATCTTCATCAGAGATATTCATTGAATTTAGGGCAGCTTTCATATGTTGAATCCAAGCATCCCTCTCTTGGTGTCCTATAGAAAATTTTGCGTGGCGCATTCTTAGTCGTGGGTGACCGCGCTCGTCGGAGTAATTAGTTGGGCCTCCCCAGTATTGAGATAGGAATCCAGCTAAGTATGATTTACCAGGATTTAGATCTGTAGGATACATAGGCCTTAATAATGTATCTGACTCCACAAAATCATAGAATTTGTTAACTAATTCTATGAAAAAACGTTGCCCACCTACTCGATCGTACATAGTATCTGAGTTCATTTCATCTCCACATGCCACCTGTTGATTTTGTGGATTATACATGACCCTTTTATAAAAATTAAATTGTCACGCGTATCCACTACTAATAACCCAAATCTCTAAGACATACCCCCTGCACTAAGAATCACCAAGACCAAGAACCAACCACCCAACCACCTCATACCCATTCGCATACCCATTCAGATACCGAAAATAGACAATAACAGCAACTAGGGGCTAATAGGAAGATGCGAATTTGAAAACCGCCTGAAATAGGTGTACGTGCGATGCGCAATATATCGCGATGAACCACTATGATACGGTCGTCTAGAATGATATAATGACCATACACTTTTACTATATTTTACACGTTTCAATAACGTGTTGAGGTTTTACTAATGCCGAAAAGAACATATCAGCCTAGAAAAAGACGCCGCGCAAGAGTTCATGGATTTAGGTCTCGTATGCGTACTCGTCAAGGACGTAATGTACTGAAGCGACGTATGTTCAGAGGACGTACCCGATTAACTGTATAAGACGAAAGGACGTTGATAGTCATGTATCAAGATCAGCGCCTTAAGAAATCAAAGGACTTCAAAAACGTATTCCAAAATGGAGGTTCTTGGGCGAATCAGACTTTAGTTTTGATTTGTTATTTCAGTGGATTATCTTCATCAAGAGTTGGGTTTTCTATAAGCAAACGAGTAGGAAACGCAGTAATAAGGAACAAAATTAAACGCAGATTACGAGAAATCATCAGAAAAGAGAATTTGCCTGTAGGTTGGGATATGGTATTCATTGCTCGGAAGAAATCCTCAGTTTCCAATCAGCTAAAACTATCCTTATCCGTAAAATCATTAATTAAACAAGCAAAATTACAAGATTATCAAAACTACAAGGAACCAGATGCTTAAAGCACTTATTCTAAAAGGCTTAATACTCTACAAACAGGCGTTATCTCCCTACTTATCCAACGGCTTATGTCGTTATTCGCCAACGTGCTCAGAATATGCATTTGATGCGATCTCAAAACATGGAGTTTACAAAGGGATTGTATTTTCTATTAAACGTCTAATTCGTTGTCAACCACTAGGAAATTCTGGACATGACCCAATACCATAAATTTCAACAATTTTTTTCATTAACTAAAATTCTTTTACTGTTTATCGCGATTATCATATTACCTCTATTTATCTCTGCATGTGGCCAATTTGAAGGGCCTCAAGGATGGGCAGGCGGTATTACAGATGAAAACAATCTATATATTACTTCTCAGGAAGGTAGCTTATATGCAATAGATCAACTTGACCAAACAGTTCAATGGAAAATTCCTTTAAGAGGCGATAAAGGCGAAAACACTGTTTATGGCACTCCTACATTATTCGAATCCAATTTATATTTTGGTGGATATGATGGAACATTTTATTCAATTGAAATAGAACAAGGCCAAATTTACTGGGACTACACATTCAATAATCCAATTATTACCTCCCCAGCAGTTAATGATTCATATGTAGTGATTGGAACTTCTGACAACAATCTACATGTGATTGACAATAATTTAAATCCTGGCAAACCACTTTGTAGCTATTCGACTTCTAACCAAATTTGGGCGTCTCCAGTGATTTATAATCAATTAGCAATTTTTGGGTCAATGGATCATGTACTCAGAGCAATTAATTTAGATAATTGTGAATTAGTATGGGATTTTGAAACCCAAGGAGCCATAGTTGCTTCACCAATCATTTCCCAAGACATTGTAATGTTTGGCTCTTTAGACAGAACTTTCTATGGACTAAATGCAGCCAACGGGAAAATACGTTGGCGTTTCGACGGCTCTTTTGGATGGTATATAGGGGACCCTGCTATTGATAATGAAAATGTATACGCACCATCTATGGATGGTCATTTATATGCATTGGATATTGCAACAGGAATGAAAAAATGGTCATTAGATACAACTGATGCAATCGTTTCATCACCTGTATTGGTAAATAAATTGCTTGCGGTTGCTTCCGTAGATGGCAAAGTACATATAATCAGTACCAACAATGGACAAGAACAAGGAGCATGTGACCTAGGAGAAGAAATTCGATCAGATCTAGGTTCACATAACAGTATAGTTTTTGTTAAAACTGAAGCACATAGCATTATAGCTTTACAAATCAAAGACAATGGTAATCCTGACGAAATCTGGATTTATCTAACTAATGAAGATGATCCAATTCCCCGGGATCGAATTCCTGCTTGTTAAGGTGAGGTAAGATATTGGAATTTTTAATTGATATTTGGAACCTAATAATCATGAAGCCCATGATTAACTCGTTGGTTGTTTTATATGCTATCGCTTGGGGCAACTTCGGGGCAAGTATTATTATCTTTACTTTGATTATTCGTGCCTTCATGATTCCTTTGACAATTAAACAAGCTCGTCAAATGAAAGGCCTTTCAGAACTACAACCACAAATGAAAAAACTGCAAGCGCAGTATTCTTCGGATAAAAGAAAACTCCAACAGGAAACTATGAAACTGTATAAAGACAACGGAGTGAATCCATTAGGATGCCTAGGCCCTATGATAATCCAATTCCCCATATGGGTTGGATTATTTTGGGCAATCCGAACAACATTGAGTTCTACTCCTGAAGGTCTCACTAAATTATCTAGCCATCTCTATTCATGGCTAGACAGTGTCAATAGTGCAATTCCAATAGATAGTTCCTTTTTGTGGCTTACTGATATGGGGGCTCCCGATACTGGGCCAACTCTTGCACTTTTGGTGGGTCTTTCCATGTTCTTTATGCAGAAAATGACCACGATGCCATCAATGGATGCTCGACAAGCCCAAACCAATAGAATGATGCTTTGGGCTATGCCTTTAATGTTTGGATTCTTTACACTAAGCTTTCCTGCTGGACTAGCTCTATATTGGGTGGTTTCCAATGTTGCAGGTATCATTATTCAGGGATTTATCACCGGATGGAAACCCATTACCTCAATTGGCTCGGACTTGGGCAACTTATTCTCGAAAACTCGATCCGATAGACTCCCAGTCAATGAAAACGATGATGACGATGCAAAAGTCATTGAAGAAAATATTGATGACAAATCTACAACAAAACCCAAATCTTCAAAGGAGGCTTCAACCAATGAAGGAACAAATAGAAACAACCGCAGAAACGGTCGAAGAAGCGATCGAACTCGCACTAAGAGAGCTAGACGTAGAGCGGCACCAAATAGAAGTAAACGTCGTTAACGAAGGCAAATCTGGCGTATTAGGTATTGGAACAGAAGAAGCAAAAGTAATTGTCAGTATCATTGATTCACCATCGGATGAAATATTAGAAGCTTCATTAATCATCGAAAGTTTAATTGATATTATGGGAGTAGATGTTACTCATTCTCTATTGGAAGAATCAGCCTCTGACTCTGATGTTCCTACCTACAATATCGAAGGGGAAGATTCTGGATTGCTAATTGGTAGGCGTGGAGAAACTTTGCGTGCCTTGCAATTAATTGTGAGATTATTAGTATCCCGAAAAATAGGTCAACGGACAAATTTAAACTTGGATATCGGTGGATATCAAGAACGTAGATACCGTTCTGTAGCTGGCCTGGCAAAAAGAGTTGCTTCTAGAGTTGCTTCAACCGGCAAATCAATGTCACTTGAACCAATGCCTCCTAATGAACGCCGCGCTGTACATATGGTATTATCTGATCATCCAGATGTAATAACTGAAAGTGAAGGATTTGGAAGCGACCGCCAAGTAGTCATTCATAGCAAATAACAGGAGGCAAATATGGACCCCATACTTACTCTGTTAATAGGAATCATTTTAGGAGCATTGACTGTTACGGTGGTTTCGTTTTTAGTTGCAAAAAGCAAATTCGACACATTAAAATCATCTGCTGAAGATCTTAAAATTCAGAATGTTTCGCTAGAACAAGAAATCACGCATTCTGAAAACCTACTAAATGACGCAGAATCTTCCAAAGAACTGACTTTTTCTGAAAATGCTCAACTGAAAGATGAAAACATTCAACTTCAAGTAAAGGCTGCTTCTCTCCAATCTGAGATTCGTTACCAAAATGAACTAATCGAGCAACAAAAGAACATGTCCGAAGCCCAAGAAAACAAATTAAAGGTTATTCAATCAAAAGCATTGCAAGAAAACAGTGAGACTTTCCTAAACAAAGCTTCCAATGATCTTATTCAACCAATGAAAAATGAATTGACTAATAATCTACAAAAATTGGAAACCAACTTAAATAAATTAAACAACATGGAAAAGCAATTTATTAGTACAACTGCACAGATCAAAGAATTCCGAGAAATAAACAGAGAAATGCGTGACGAAACGGCAAATTTAACTTCAGCACTTAGGGGTACACCTGGAACACCAGGGAGATACGGAGAATTCACACTAGAAAGAATAGCTGAATTGTCAGGAATGGTAGAGCATTGTGATTTTGTACAACAACACTCTATGAAAACTTCTGAAGGGAAGTTAGATCGTCCAGATATGATTGTTCGAATGCCGAGCAATAGACAGTTAGTCGTTGATGCAAAAACCTCAATACAAGCATATTTAAATTCAATCGACGCTACCAATGAACAAGAAAAACAGGCTTTCTTGAAACAGCATGCTCAGCAATTAAAAGAACGCGCAATCGAACTCAGCCGAAAAGGCTACTGGAGTTCATTAGAGTATACCCCAGAAGTTGTCATTATGTTTGTGCCTGGCGATCATTTTTTATTAGCGGCAGTAAAAGAAGATAATACTCTAATAGACAAGGCAATGGAGTCAAAAGTTTTGATTGCATCTCCAACCTTTCTCGTCGGCCTTCTCAAGGTAATTGCTTTGGGATGGGATAGAGATGAAGCATCAAAGCATGTAAAGGAAATTCGTGAAATTGGAAGTGAGCTTTATAACAGAATAGCAACTTGGGCAGAGCATTTAGACAAAGTGGGACAAGGATTACAATCCGCAACAAATTCTTACAACGCTGCTATGGCATCTTTGGACAGCAGGGTTCTGCCTGGAATTAGAAAATTGCCCGAATTGGGAATTTCTACTGACAAAACTATTAAAGAAGAACCTAAACTACTGTATTCCAATATCAGAGAAATACCTCAATCACTTAGGACAACTTCAGAAAATGAACACAAGGACGCAATATAATAAAAAAGTTGAATTAAATTTCATTCCCGATTTGTTAATCATAGGTCCAATAACTAACGATCATTTACTCTTAGATAAAGATTATATTTCTATAGGTGGAACTACGACATACGGCGCTTCATTGGCAAAAAAACTCAACTATCAGCCTGCCATTGTTACTTCAATGAAACATGAAGATCTTCAACCCAATTCTCTTTCAGGAATCCCAATCCATATTGCTCAATCAACTACCACAACGTCATTTGTAAATATATACAATTCGGAGGGAGTTCGAAAACAAAAATTGAGTGAGATTGCTAAAAAAATTACTCCGTCAGATATTCCACAGCAATGGACTCAATCTCCTACGGTAATTATTGGACCCTTAGCAAATGAAGTTGATTACTCATGTGCTAGAATTTTCTCTAATTCAATTGTAGTAGTTACAATTCAGGGATGGCTAAGGCAGTGGGACAATGACGGCATGATTTCTAGTCCAAAAGAATGGAATGGAATGGAAGTTCTTCCATACGTTGATGTTGCCATTGTTTCAGAATCCGATTTTGAAAGTATAGAAAATTTTGAACATTGGAAAAAAATTGTGAAAATTTTGATTGTTACCAAAGGAGAAAATGGGGCAACGGTTTTTCACTCCAATAAAATAATTGATATCCCGGCGTGGAAAGTTGATGAAGCTGATCCAACAGGTGCTGGAGATGTTTTTGCTGCAGCATTTTCATTAACTTATTCTAAATCCTTAAATGTTGAATATGCCGCAAGATTTGCTTCTTGCGCAGCAAGTTTTTCTGTTGAAGGAATTGGATTTGAATCAATGCCAACTAAAAAACAGATAGAGTGTAGAATGAAACAACATCCTACCGGTACATAGTAACTAGGACTTAAAATGCCTACACCAAATTCTGGATATTTTAGACTTGCCTGGCTAGCAGGAACGCTGATCGTAGCCAGTATAGTAATGTATTCTCTCAGAAATGCAATATTCCCCTTTGTAATTGGGGGTGTAATTGCATATATGTTACATCCTTTTGTGATTTTTCTTGAAAACAGATTCCCATGGTACCCCGAACACCAAAAGATTCGGCGTATCATTTTTGTGGTAATAGTATATTCGATAAGTGTTTGTTTAATTGCAGGGATAATAGCAATCATACTACCTACATCAATTTCGCAAGGACGAGAGTTCATTTCTTCAATACCCGAAATCACCCAGACAGCTAGAAATGTGATAGAGAACATAAACAGAAGTTATAGTGAATCGATCCCCGAAGAAATACGAATGCAAGTAGACACTTTCCTCAAAGGTGTGAACAGCACATTGGTTGATTCAATGAATAATTTTGGAGAAAGATCCATAAATTTTGTCACAGGAACACTATCACTTGTCATTGGATTAGCAATCGTGCCAGTATTTATTTTTTATATCCTTAAAGACAGTAATATCTTAGTTAATGGAATTGCTGCTTTCTTTCCACCAGAAACTAGGAAACACGCAATTAACACATTGAAAATCATCAATCATACTTTTAGTTCCTATATCAAAGCCCAGTTATTCCTCGGATTAATAGTAGGCTTGAGCGTGTGGTTGGGTTTGACTGTTATGGGAATCAAACTTTCACTTTGGCTAGGATTTATCGCTGGTCTTTGCGAATTAATTCCCATCATTGGCCCCTGGCTAGGCGCTATCCCAGGAATTTTGGTTGTCTTGGCATCTGATAACCCCGAAAAAGTAATCTGGGCCGGATTATTGTATTTAGTCATACAATTAGTAGAAAATTCTTTGCTTGTGAACAAAATTCATGGCAGAGCGTTAAATTTACATCCGCTTGCAATAATGGTCGTACTAGTTCTTGGAAGCCAAACTGCGGGGCTTTGGGGGGTTGTCTTCGGTCCTCCACTATTGGGTGCTGCTGTGGAAGTTTATAGATATTACACGTTCTCATGGGATCCATCAAACACTAACGATCCGAATTCTATCGGCAGACTTTTAGCCTCAAAATCTAAGAAAGATACATAATTTTCTAGACAAATTTAATCTTGTCTTACTAGCTAAATGAAGCGTATAATACCCGCATTGTTTCGCTGAAAGGATATTTGAATGCCAAATTCTCTTGCTTTTTTTCGAGGAGAAATTGTTCCTGTTGACCAGGCAAAAGTTAGTATTATGACTCATGCTCTCCATTACGGTACTGCCATTTTTGAAGGTATCAGAGGAAACTGGAACAAAGACAATTCCAATTTATATGTTTTTAGAATGAAAGAACACTATGACCGACTATTGCAAGGCTGTAGCATTATGATGATAGACATTCCATATTCTTCAGATGATTTATGCCAAATCACGCTAGATCTAATTAAAAATAGCGGCTATCAACAAGATGTATATATCAGACCTCTAGCATATAAAAGCCCTGAATTGGTTGCGAATCTAAAACTTCAAGAATTGGAAAATGATTTTGCTCTAATGATCGTTCCATTTGGTCAATATATTGATACTGATGGTGCAATTAGGTGCTGCACATCATCTTGGAGAAGAATGGATGATACGATCATTCCTCCACGAGTTAAAATATCTGGACACTATGTAAATAGTATTTTGGCTAAAACCGAAGCAACATTGGCTGGATTTGACGAAGCGATTATGCTTACTCAGGCTGGAGATGTATCAGAAGGAAGTGGAGAAAACTTATTTTTAATCAATGGGAATTCTATTATCACTCCTTTGGTTGGAGATAATAATTTAACTGGAATTACTCGTGACTCTGTAATTACAATTGCAAAACGGGAATTAAACATTGACATTCAAGAAAGAAGCATTAGAAGAAGCGAGTTATATTTGGCAGATGAGATATTTTTAACTGGAACCGCAGCCCATGTAACTCCAGTAGGAGAACTTGACAATCGCAAAATTTCTGATGGTAATGTTGGTCCAATCACTCGTCAAATTCAAGAAATATATTTAGAGGCTATTCGAGGTGGATTGGATGAATACCTTCATTGGTGTACACCAGTAAAGGTTTAATTAGGGTTAGATTTTCTCATGCTTCCCTTAGCTGCCGATTATTTTATTTTCGTTTTTATTTCAGCAATCGGAGCAATTCAAGTAGGGGCATCTTACGGAAAATTAAGAGGAATATACCTTTTCCGAAACATCATTATCACCAGAATAGTAGGGTTTTTATCGGTTATAGTTGGAATTGTTTGGTTCTATGCCACAAAACACAGGAACATTAATGACACCGAAGGTGGAATTGATGCAAATGATCAAGCTCTATGGTTTTTCTTAGGGGTTACCGCCGCCTTAATATTCACATTTCTAATAACTTCAATTTTTCAAAAGAAATTAACTGGAAAATCTCAAAAAAATTTTGAACCAAGCATACAAAATTTAAAGTATTCAACTTATTTCTTTGCAATAAAAAATAGTATTGGTTTTAGGACAAAAAATTGGTGGAACTAGATCAAAAACTTTTCATATGGATAAACAATTTCGCGGGAAAATCGAGTATTGTCGATAATCTGGCATCTATTTTGTGTAGTGATCATTTTTTCCCAGTACTTTTATCACTCCTTTTATTAGGACTTTGGTTTGGAGCGAATAATTTAAAAAATCGCGTCTTATACCAGAAATGTGTTTTTATGTCTTTCATTGGTTTGGCAATTGCAAATCTTAGCGTAGCATTGGTTAACTTTATTTTTTTCCGAGATAGACCTTTCAACAACCATGAAGTGACATTATTATTCTATGAACCTACAGATTCTTCGTTCCCTTCAAATGCAATTGCAGCAACCACTGCACTGGCATGTGGTATTTGGATAGCAAATAAACGCCTAGGTAGCATCTCGTT
>CEOQ01031362.1_pt1 | contig 21791 bp, 21 predicted proteins | sample 361351 | NCBI WGS metagenome assembly CEOQ01 (sample SAMEA2619907, study PRJEB7988) | marine metagenome | biome: marine biome (ENVO:00000447); feature: deep chlorophyll maximum layer (ENVO:xxxxxxxx); material: "saline water (ENVO:00002010), including plankton (ENVO:xxxxxxxx)" | depth 60 m | reverse complement strand
TCTAATATACCTGTTGAAATTGAGTTAATTTTAGAATTAAAAAATGAATGAAATATAATAAAATAAATAAAATTTAAAGGTTTAATTAGAGGTTTAATATGAATAACGATTTAATATTAATTATGGCAGTAATAGTTCCTTTGATTGGAATAATATTTGCTTTATATTTATCATTTAAAATCATAAAACAAGATGAAGGTAATAAAGATATAGTCTTCATTGGCAATGCGATTAAAGAAGGGGCAATGGCTTTCCTTTCCAAAGAATACAGAGTCTTAAGTATATTTGTAATAATAGTTGCCATAATAATTACGATTTTATTAGACTTTGGAAAAGATATAACTAATTACCAATTACCAAAAATAGCAATTTCTTATATTGGAGGTGCTATTGGATCGGCAATAGCTGGTTTTGTAGGTATGTCGATTGCTGTAAGAGCAAATTACAGAACAACAGTTCAAGCTATGAAAGGATTAAACCCTGCTCTCAGAATAGCTTTTAATAGCGGGGCAGTAATGGGAATATCAGTTGTGTCCATTGGCTTATTAGGTATAACAATAATATATTTGATTTTTGATTCCATGGAAGCAGCAGCCGGATTTGGATTTGGGGCATCTACTATAGCCCTATTTGCGAGAGTAGGTGGTGGGATATATACGAAAGCAGCAGACGTAGGTGCTGATTTGGTTGGAAAAGTTGAAGCAGGTATCCCAGAAGATGATCCAAGAAACCCTGCTACTATAGCTGACAATGTTGGAGATAATGTTGGAGACGTTGCAGGAATGGGTGCAGATTTATTTGAATCGTATGTTGGATCTATTATAGCAACCATGACTTTAGTAATAAGTGCAACATTTATTAGTGATTCTAAAGATGCTATTGTACTTCCTTTTTTCATAGCTTCTATAGGTATTATCAGCTCAATAATTGGTACATTTCTCGTCCGAACCAAAGAAGGAGCAAGCATGGGTAGTCTATTATGGTCATTGAGAACAGGAATTTTTTCTGCCGGATTTATTGTTTTAGTTGTTACATTACTAGGATCAATAACTTCAATGTTTCCTCTAGAAGTCTTTTGGATAATTTTGACAGGATTAATTGCTGGAGTGATTATTGGTACAGCATCTGAAATTGCAACATCATATGAATATAAATATACAAAAGACTTAGCTGAACAAGCTAAAACTGGAGCAGCAACAATTATCATAGGAGGTTTAGGTTTAGGTATGATTAGTACCATCATCCCTACTTTGGTAATTATAATATCAATGGCTATAGCGTATATGCTAGGTGATTTTTATGGAATTGCTCTAGCTGCAGTAGGAATGCTATCAACGTTAGGAATAACTCTTGCTACAGATGCTTACGGCCCAGTAGCAGATAATGCCGGAGGAATCGCTGAACAAGCTAAATTACCTCCAGAAGTAAGAGAGAGAACTGATGCATTAGATTCGTTAGGAAATACTACAGCAGCAACAGGAAAAGGATTTGCTATAGGCTCTGCAGTCTTAACAGCAGGCGCTTTATTATTTTCTTACGCAAGTATTGCAGGTATTGAATCAATTGATCTTTTAGAAGTAAAAGTTTTAATCGGATTAATAATAGGAACTCTTATGCCTTTTGTATTTTCAGCTCTTACTATGCAAGCTGTTGGTGCAGCTGCTATGGATATGGTGAATGAGGTAAGAAGACAATTTAAAGAAATAAAAGGACTTATGGAAGGAAAAGCTGTAGCTGATTATGCAAAAGCTGTTGAAATTAGTACTAACGGTTCACTTAAAGCTATGATAGTGCCAGGCTTGATTGCAATTATTGTACCAATAGCTACAGGTTTAATTTTAAGCAAAGAAGCTTTAGGAGCTATGCTAGCAGGCTCTATAGCTTCTGGATTCTTATTAGCAATTATGATGGCAAACTCTGGCGGAGCGTGGGACAACGCTAAAAAGTATATTGAATCCGGGAAATTAGGTGGTAAAGGTTCAGATGCTCACTCAGCTGCAGTTGTAGGAGACACAGTTGGAGATCCATTTAAAGACACTTCTGGTCCTGCTCTTAATATTTTAATAAAACTTATGACTATCATATCTGTAGTTTTTGCCCCATTGTTTTTATAGGACAACTTTTTGGAATCTTTATTAGACAAATTAACTTCTTTAGCCAAAAGGCGTGGATTAATTTTTCAAAACAGTGAAATATACGGAGGATTAGCAAGTACTTGGGATTACGGCCCAATAGGAGCAGAGTTAAAAAAAAATATTAAGGATTATTGGTGGAATTATCATGTTTATCAAAGAGATGATATAGTTGCTCTTGAATCAGCAATCCTTTCTTCAAATAAAGTATGGGAAACTAGTGGCCATACACAGAATTTTTCTGACCCTTTAATAGAATGTAAAGAATGTAATGCAAGATTCAGGTCTGATGTTTTAGACAATACCGAAGGTATATGCCCTACTGAAAAATGTTCAAATTCTCAATTTGGAAACCCAAGAGAATTTAATATGATGTTTAAAACAAATATAGGTCCCGTGGTATCAGATACTAGTGAAATATTTTTAAGACCTGAAACTGCACAAGGGATATTTGTTAATTTTGAAAATATATTAAATACTTCCAGAAAAAAAATACCGTTTGGAGTAGCGCAAATAGGAAAAGCTTTTAGAAATGAAATAACTACAGGAAATTATATTTTTAGAACCAGGGAATTTGAAATGATGGAAATAGAATATTTTGTCAAACCTGAAGATAGTGCCAAATATTATGAAGAATGGATTAACAATAGTATGGAATTTATTCTCAGTTTAAATATAAATAAATCTAATCTTAGACTTAGAGAGCACACTATTGAAGATCTTTCTCATTATTCCAAAGGAACGACTGATATAGAATACAAATTCCCTTGGGGATGGGCTGAACTGCAAGGCATTGCAAATAGAGGTAGTTTTGATTTAGACGCACATTCTAAATCAGCATCTAAAAACTTTAGTATTTTTGAAGAAAGTACAAAATCAAGATATACTCCTTACGTCATAGAACCATCTATTGGCGTGGACAGGCTATTATTAATAACATTATTAGACGCTTATACCGAAGAAAAATTAGAATCAAAAGAAGAAACAAGAACAGTATTAAAATTGTCACCAAAAATATCTCCAATAAAAATAGCTATTTTGCCACTAAGTAAGGATACAAAGCTTTCAGAATTATCTAAAAATATCCAGAAAGATTTAATAAATAAAGGTAATTTAGGCAAAATCGAATATGATGAAACTCAAAGTATTGGCAGGCGTTATAGAAGGCAAGATGAAATTGGAACCCCATATTGTGTAACCATTGACTTTGAGACTATCAATGATAACTGTGTAACTATCAGGCATAGAGATTCTATGGTTCAAGAACGAATAAATATTAATGATTTACCACAAAAACTTACCTCGGAAATATATAATTAAATTATAAAATATATTAACTCATTCTTGATAGAAGTGGTAAAAATTGAAGATAATACATTTTTCCGATTTGCATATTGGATATACTAGATATTCCAAAGGAATTGATTTAGAAACAGGATTAGATAACAGAATTGTAGACTTTTTAAATACTTTTGATGAACTTGTTAATTATGCCTTGGAAGAAAACGTTGAACTAGTGATTTTTGCAGGTGATGCTTACAAAGATAGAAATCCTTCCCAAACTCACCAAAAAGAATTTGCGAAAAGATTGTTAAAGTTAACTAAAGCAAATATTCCAGTTGTACTAGTTGTCGGGAATCATGATATGCCAGGAAATAAAGGTAGAGCAACTGCTTTGGATATATTCCCCACCATGAATTTAGATAATATAACTGTTATAGACAAATTACAATTATATGAATTAAAAACAAAATCAAAGAATCCAATTCAAATATTAGGAATGCCATGGATAAGAAAAGGATCTTTAATTTCTAGATTATCAAATATAAAAAAAGATATTACAATTGAAGATCTTAATAAGCAAATAATTCAAACTTTAGATAATTCATTAGAAAAAGAAATATTTAAAATCAATCAATCAATACCTTGCATATTTAGTGGTCATCTTACTGTAATGGAGGCAAAAACAAGTACTGAAACTTTAATGTCAATTGGAGCAGATTATATGTTTCCTGCCCAATTTTTTGCGAGACCAGAATTTGAATATGTTGCTTTAGGCCATGTCCATAAAGATCAAATTCTTGTAGAATCACCTCCAGTTATATATTCAGGAAGTTTAGAAAGAGTCGATTTTGGAGAAAAAGACGACGTCAAAGGCTTTTACGTAATAGAAATTGATCCAAAAAAATCTCAAGGGAATAGATTAGTCAATTATAAGAAAATCCCAGTATCTGCAAGGAATTTCAGGGAATATATTATAAATATACCTAAAGAAACAGAATTTCCTGTAAATATCATAGAGGAAGAACTTAATTCTAAAGAAATTAAAGACTCTATTGCAAGAATTATAATTGAATCTACTAGAGAACATTATCAATCTATAAACGATCCAAAAATAAAATCTATTTTATCAAATGCAAAATATCTTGTTTCAACGGAATTAAAAATAATATCTGAAAAGAAGATAAATGATATCCAAATTACTGAAAATTTAGGTATTATTGATTCTTTTGAAAAATACTTGGAAAATTTTAAAGAAATCAATGATCAAAAACGTAAAAGATTATTAGATTATGGAAAAGAGATTATAAATGAATATGAAAATGAAAATGATTAATTTATATAAATTAATATTATCTTTTTCGATTATATTAATATTATCAACTGCGTGCATAACATCTAATCATCCCATAGACTTTAATATTTCTTTATATCAACCAATTGCAGAAAGTTATCAAACTAAAGATATTACGAAAGATGCTTATATCTTAAACTTTTGGTTCCCTTCTTGTGGGCCTTGTGCCAAAGAATTACCACATATAGAAAAACTTAACAACGAATTTGGTGATAAAATCGAAATTATAGGAATACAAATGATTGGAATCGATAATAGAAATGATGGGTTAAAGTTTGCCCAAAAGTTAAATTTGTCATACAAACTCGGTTATAACACAGATAATTCAACAATAAAAAAATATGAAATTAATTCCTTTCCTACAACCATATTTGTTTCAAAATCAAATAATAAATTTATAATTTGGGATGGATATATAGGTTATGATGATTTGCTAAAAAATACAAAAAAGATAATGACAGGTAAAAAATGATAAATAATAATTTTTTATCAATGGTAACAATAGTTATAAATTTCATACACATCATAACTGCTTCAACGTGGCTGGCTGGAACAATAGTTATACTTACCGGAAGTAAAATCCAATTAAATAAAAATATTTACTCCTATTTATCAAATCAATATAAAAATTGGACTACCACACTACTTTCAATTTTAGTAATAACCGGAGTTATATTAATATTAAACAACATATCTACAATAAATGATAATTCTAATATTTACTTATTGATACTACTAATTAAATTATTATTGTTTTTTTGGATAGGATTAATTGTGTTTATTGTGAGATTTAAATCAGTTTATTTCAAAACAGCAAATATATATAATAATGTTTTAAAATTACTAATAAATGAGAATTTAATTTTCCCTTTAACTATTATTATATTTTTAATATCAGAAATATTAGAATTTATTAAATTATAAAATCATTATGAAAAAGACATTAATCGAAATCTTAGCTTGCCCTATATGTAAAGAGGATTTGTCATTAAATATAGATAGAGCTGATGGTGATGAAGTTATATCAGGTACTCTTAATTGCATAAATGAAAAATGCAAATTAATATTTAATATTTTAGAAGGTATACCAAATTTATTACCACCTAATAACATTTAAATAACTCGTGAAAGATAAAATTGACATTTTAAATCAAATGAGAGCCAAAGCCGAACTAGGTGGCGGCGAAGCTCGTATCAAAGCTCAACATCATAAAGGAAAAAACACTGCACGAGAAAGAATCAATCTTTTATTAGATGAGAATTCTTTTATTGAAATAGATAGATTTACTGCAAATTCAGATAATGCTATACCAGGAGATTCTGTAATAGTAGGCACTGGAACAATAAATGGCAAAAACATCTGTGTGTATTCACAAGATTTCACAGTTATGGGTGGCTCGCTATCTAAAGTTGCAGCAGATAAAATTTGTAAAATAATGGATATTGCAATTTCTACCGGTTGTCCGATTATTGGAATTATTGATTCTGGTGGAGCAAGAATTCAAGAAGGTGTACACAGCCTTGTAGGTTACGGCTCTATTTTTACAAAAAATGTCAGATCATCAGGTGTAATCCCTCAGATATCTATTATCGTGGGACCTTCTGCGGGAGGTGCAACTTATTCGCCTGCAATAACAGACTTTATATTTATGGTAAAAGACATGGGACAAATGTATATAACTGGACCTGATGTTGTAAAACAAGTAACCGGAGAAAATACTACTCATGAAGAATTAGGTGGTAGCGAATCTCATATGACAAAAAGCGGCGTTTGTCATTTTATTTATGACAGTGAAATTGATTGTTTTAATAATGTTAAAAAATTATTAAATTACTTGCCACAAAATAATCAAGAATTAGTTCAAAATATTGAAAATTCAGTGCCAGAACTGAATGATAATTTATCAGATATTTTACCTGAAAATTCAAATACTCCATATGATATGAATTTAATAATTAAAAATATCTTAGATAAATACACATTCATGGAAATTCAAGAAAATTATGCAAAAAATATAATTATAGGATTTGGAAAAATTGGAGGCAAAAATATAGGATTAATTGCTCAACAACCAAATCACCTTGCAGGAGTAATTGATATTAAAGCTTCTGAAAAAGCAGCTAGATTTATAAGATTTTGCGATGCTTTCAATATTCCTCTAATTTCTTTAGTTGATGTCCCTGGTTTTTTGCCAGGATTAGATCAAGAACATAATGGGATAATTAGAAGAGGAGCAAAATTATTGTACGCATATGCAGAAGCCACTGTTCCTAAAATTTCAATTATTATAAGAAAAGCATATGGAGGAGCATATATTGTTATGAGTAGCAAATCATTGTTAAGTGATTTGAATTATGCATGGCCATCAGCTGAAGTAGCTGTCATGGGACCTGAAGCTGCGATAAAAATACTATATAGAAAGGAATTACAATCTGCAAAAAACTCAAAGAAACTTGAAAAGGAATTATTAGAAAAGTATAAAAACGAAGTTATGACGCCATATACCCTAGCTGAAAATGGATACATAGAAGATTTAATACTTCCAGAAGAAACAAGGCAAACAATCATAAATTCATTAAATATATTAGAAAACAAAAGAGAGTTATTACCTCCTAAAAAACATGGGAATATACCTTTATAATTAATCACCATGAAAATTTATAATAAAACCAATAATAATATAAGTAAAACTGATTTAAAAATCATTGAATTATCATTGAAAAATTTATTATTAATATCAGATAATACCAAAGTGAAAAAATCAGAGCTAAAATTAAACAAATGGAAAACTAAAAACTGGAATATACTAACTTAGATTGAATATAAAATGACCAAATTAATAAAAGTTACAGATACAACACTCAGAGATGCTCATCAAAGTTTATTTGCTACTCGTTTTAACAATTCTACAATCAGTAAGTTAGCTCCTATGTTAGACAAAGTTGGGTATGATGTACTTGAAGTATGGGGCGGAGCAACATTTGATAGTTGCATTCGTTATTTAAACGAAGATCCTTGGGATAGATTGAAAATGATTAAACGCTTAGCTCCTAATACAAATCTTTCAATGTTAATTCGTGGTGCAAATTTAGTAGGATACCGTCATTATTCAAAAGAAATTATAAATGAATTTATTTCAGTATCAGCAGATTTTGGAATAGATGTTTTTAGATTATTTGACGCATTAAATGATCCTGAAAATCTTGATACTGCATCGGAAGCAATTAAAAATGTAAACAAGCATTTACAATTAACAATGTGTTATACCACAGGAGAATCAGGGAAACTAGAAACCAAATCAAAAGAAATTTACACTTTGAATTACTATGTTAATCTTGCTAAAACATTTGTCAAAATGGGAGCTGATAGCCTTTGCATAAAAGATATGGCCGGATTACTATCACCCTATGATGCTTATATGTTAATAACTGAATTAAAAAACAACATATCAATACCAATTCAACTACATAATCACTATACAAGTGGTTTGGCTTCAATGACACAATTAAAAGCAATAGAGGCAGGGATTGATGGCGTAGATACATGTATATCAACTGTAGCTCAAAAAACTTCACAACCTGCAATTGAACCATTATTAAAAACATTTGTTTCAAACAATAGTACATTCAAAACAAATGTACACTTTGATCAAATCACTCAAATCGAACAAATATTAGAAGAAGAAGTAAAAAAATACACTTCACATTCAATAAATACAAAATTTTCTAATATTGATTCAGGAGTATTGACTCATCAAATTCCAGGTGGAATGATTTCTAATCTGACATCGCAATTAGATCAAAACAATAATTTAAATAAACTTCCACAAGTTTTAAATGAAATTCCTAAGGTAAGAAAAGATTTAGGAATGCCACCTCTGGTAACTCCAATCAGCCAAATGGTTGGTGCACAGGCAGTAAGTAATGTAATGACAAAAAGATATGAGAATATTTCTGAACAGGTCATATCTTATCTGTCAGGTCATTACGGCAAACCCCCAGGTGAAATAAATAAAGTTAAATTTAAAAAAGTAAAAAAGATAAATAATAATACAGAAATAAAATCATTAAAAAAATATACAGATGAAATAAAAGATATTTCACAATATTTACCTGACATTTTGACATTTGCTTTATTCAATGAAACCGGAAAAAAATTCCTCCTTAATAAAACAAATATATACATAAAACCCGAAATAAATAAATCTGAATCTATTACCAATAAGATTTCCCCGAAAAATCTAGATAATCAACTCACGATACAATTTGAAAATAAAGAATATACAATATCTATTAATGTTGAAAATGAAGAATTAATTGCAGATATTATTAAACAATCAGAAATTAGTTCTGAGCAAAACAAAAACAATCAAGAAACAAAACCTGAAATTAAGAATAATCTTCAAAGTAAACAAAAAAGCATAGTAGATAAATTCAAATTTATTAACTCGCCTATGTCAGGAACAGTGATTAAATATCTGGTTAAAACTAATGATAAAATAAAATCTAATCAAGACGTTGCAATAATAGAATCAATGAAAATGGAAACTACTATTAAATCTGATGTAGATGGAACAATACTAGAACTTTTAATAGCACCCGGCGGTGCTATACAAGCACAAGAACCCTTCATTAAAATAAATTAACAAGGAGTATGTATGATTGATCTTATGTCCATAGCAAAAACTGAGGCTGATGGAGGAGATTTACTGCAACATTTATCTGGCTTATTTGAATCGGCAGACATCAAACCAAAAGGATATCCCAATGCGGTTATCTGGAAAGGTGGAAACCACGATAACAATGTTAACCCAGTGGCACATTCACTTACAGACGCATACGCTCTTTTAGGAACAATAGCAGCAATAGATATTTTAGGACTACCTTTCTATGCTGTACCAATGTGGGCACAATACAGACATGATACTTCATTGGAATCTCTTGCATGGTTTGGCAATATGCCATGTACTTCGATTAAATGGTCAACTGCAGGTGATGCTTATGTAAATGATGGGAAAGGAAATAAAGTAGTTGTAATGGGGAAATCGGGAAACGCTCCCCTACGTACTCAAGCTGGAGTATATTGCAATGTAAGACCATATGGGCCAATTACTGTTGTAAGAAGCATGCCTTGCCTTCCCTATTCTCAAGACAAAACAAAATTTAATGTTAATGATGATGGACTTGTGCATTCAGAAATGAATACGCCTGGCATTCAAATGGCCTACGCAAATAGACTTTTTCTCAAAATGGTAAACGATACTGGTTATATAGGAAGAGTAGCAACAAAACCAACTCAAGCTATGGAAGATGGAATTAATGCAGGACTTCACTCTTGGTTATTAGAAGGGACAAAATTTGAAGTTGGCCGAAAATATGCTGTTGACCCATATGATGAACATAAAGAAAAAATAGATAAAATAATCAAACTACTTCCAGCAAACTTTAAAGAAGGTATGGAAAATTGGGGAGGTAGAATAGAGCAACATATTTCTGATACAAATTACGGATTATTAGTGTGGGATTTAATTGAAAAACAAAATACTATTGTCTTAGCTACTGATTTAGATGGAGATCGATTAACAGATTTATTAGCTGATATATCAGATCCTTTAAGATCATTCGGTGAAAAAGTCGCAAATTACTTAGGGCAAGAAATAAATACAAGAAAAATGTGGAATGATATGGGGTACACAACTGGTAATGGCAGAGATATGACATCAGTAATGCATCGTATGGACGGCCCTCCAATTCATGAACAAACTCTTGGTTCTGCAGACGCTATGCTTTTAAGACTACTCAATGGTGATGAATGGGTAGGTGGAACTAAACAACCATATGATCCAAGAATTCATTTTGTATTAATACGTGATGCTTATATTGATGCTAACCCAGAGAATTCGCAGTTACATAAATGGCTTGACGATGCTCTTAATAAATTTGATGAAATTTATAGCGGAGAACGTCCAGGATTTTTAGAAGGATATAAATCACTTAAAAAATCTATTAGCCCTTGGGGTTCATAATATTAAACAACTTATATTGATGATATATAATATCAGAAGTATAATTTAAGGTACCCATTTAAAACCACATTATATAAAGGGACGCTCAATGAATAAAAAGATAACAGTAATAGGGGCAGGAAATGTAGGTGCAACTACAGCTCAAAGATTATTTGAAAAAAACTACAATGAAATTGCTTTAATTGATATTGCCGAAGGAATGGCTGAAGGAAAAGCTCTAGATATATTACAATCTGGTCCTGTATTAGGATTAGATAATAATATTACTGGCTCTACTGATTATGTCATAACAAAAGATTCAGATATCATAATAATTACATCTGGAGTAGCTAGAAAACCCGGTATGTCTAGAGATGATTTACTAAAAATCAATATGAACATTGTAGCAGAAGTTACAGAGAAATCATTAAATCATTCTCCAAATGCCTTGCTCATAGTTGTAACGAATCCGTTAGATGCAATGGCAATGAAAGCGTATCAAGTAAGTGGTAAAAAAACAAATGAAGTATTTGGAATGGCAGGAGTATTAGATACTGCCAGATTTATAACTTTTATATCTCAAAGTGAAAACACTTCAGTAAATTCTATTTCTGCAAATGTTTTAGGAGGACACGGCGACACAATGGTCCCACTGTTAAATAATAGTTCAATAGGCGGAAAAAGTTTAAATGATTCAATTGAACCAGATAAACTTAAATCACTTGTACAAAGAACCAAAGATGGCGGGGCTGAGATTGTCAATTTACTTAAAACAGGCAGTGCTTTTTATGCACCTTCTGCATCAATAGTTAAAATGGTTGATGCAATATGCTCTGATTCTAAAACAATTTTGCCTACCACAGCTTATCTTAATGGTGAATATGGGATAAATGATCTATATTTTGGAGTACCAGCAAAATTAGGTAAAGATGGAATTGAAGAAATCATAGAATACGATTTAACTGATAATGAAAAAAATGATTTAATTCAATCTGCTAATGCAGTAAAAGAAACTGTTGATGCAATGGAAAAACTATCCTAGGAGTTTATTATGAATAAAAATCTTATGAAAAAAAAGCTTGCGAACGGTGAAGATGTTATAGGGCTATTTCAAAATATAATTAACCCAAATGTTACAGAAATAATGGGGTTATTAGGATTTGATTTTGTAATAATTGACGGAGAACATACAACATTTAATCCTAACCTAGCAGAAGAACATTTTAGGGCAGCAGAATTAAGAAATATTTCTACGGTAACCAGAATCGGACAAAATGATCAGCAAGTAATTCAAAAATTCTTAGATGCTGGTTCTCAAGGTGTCCTAATGCCATTAATAAACAATAAAAATGATGCATTATCAGTAGTAGATTCTGTAAAATATCCTCCTATCGGTAAAAGAGGGTTAGCAAGTGGAAGAGGCTCTGCATATGGTATACCGCAATCTGTAGGAGAACATGTTGATTCATCAAATAAAGAAACATTAGTAACAATACAGATAGAAACAACTGAAGCTATGGAAAAAGTAGAAGAAATTTCTTCAATAGAAGAAGTGGATGTTTTGTTTTTTGGCCCTTCAGATATATCTTCAGCATTTGGAATTCATGGACAAATAGACAATCCAAAAGTTAAAGAAACAATTACAAACTTAAGTAAAATTGCAATAGCAAATGGAAAATCTTGCGGAACAATTGCAAGAGATATGGAAGCTTTCAAATTTTATAAAAATGCTGGTTTTCAATGGTTTTGCTCAGGTGTTACCAACATGCTACAAGATGGGATGAAAAATTATCTCTCAAGTATGAAAAATTCTTAATTTAAGCTGGCACTTCTTTTAACTTTTTTGCATACCTAAAAGAAATAAGACTAATAATAATTAATATAAATCCAGTTATATTAATAGTCATTTGAGGACCAACAGAATTGTAAATTGAATTAAAATCATTAAGATTACTAGAAATAAAGTTACTTAAAAGTCCAATAATTAAATATCCTAGAGGCCCTGAGCCTATAGTAAATAACCAAGCACCCATTGCTTTGCCTCTATCTTTATTATCCACAGATCTTTGCGTAATAATCTGATATAAAGAATCACAACTTGATGCAAAAACATTAACAATTAAACTAAAAAATACAAAATAAATATAATTATTCTGAAATCCTAGTATAAATAAACTTATTCCAAATCCAAATATAACAAATAAAAGCCATAATCCTTTTCTTATATATGCTCCAAATAACACAATTGACAGTAAACCCATTATTCCTCCAATTTGCCTAAATGACATCATAAATCCCAAATCTTTACCGTCTCCTCCTAATACATCTTTAACGAAAACTGGAATTAAACTATTATGAGAAAAACCAAAAACCTCAGTTACGCAAGATAAAATCACTACAGTTAATAGTATTTTATTACTCTTTAAAATAAAAATTATTTCAGTTAATTTAGGTTTAGTTGTATCTTTAGGAGAGTATAAACTTGTTTTGGAATTTGAAATAAGAATTAAAGCTGAAATACATTGTAAAAAACCACTTAGTATAAATGGGAATCTATAATTTTTCATAACCAGTAGTCCCGAAAGCAATCCTCCAAACATTCCTCCTATTCTATCTGCTCCTTTAGTAATTGCTATTCCTTTAACAGAATACTTATAGCCTGTTAAATCATAGGAATATGCTTGCTGAGTTAACATTGTAGATGACCAAACAGAGCCACTAATAAAAATATAAAATAAAATTATGTAGTAGTTAATAAAATCTGATGTAATTAAAAAAGACATTATAAATAATGCTATTGACCCAATTAACATTAAAATAATTAACAACGTTCTCCTGCTCATCAGATCCGATATATATCCAATATAATTTGATACAATCAAAAAAGGTATAAATCTAACTGCAAAAGCTAAAGCAAGTAAAAATTCAGAATTTGTGCGTTCGTATACAATATAGCCGATACTTACATGCTCTTGCCAGGTCCCGGCTGCAAACAGAGATATAGCTAAACAAAGTCTTAAAAAGTCAGAGGATAAAAATCCAAATAAAGGCTGATCAGGTTTGTTAATACTAGTCAATGGTTAACCGTCTGCGTTAATCCTTGTCCAAACTTAGAAGATTGGTCTAAAACATTAAAATAGTTATATGTTTGTAAACTAATTTCAGAAATCAAATCAGATCCGTTATGCTCACCAATACTTTGTTTATTTGAAGATAAACCATTTCCTCCATGAGAAGTCATAACTGTGAGAATATATTTTCTATTTGTAAGATATATTATCGCGGTCTCACATCTAACTCCTGGCATTCCTCCTGTTTTACCAGCTACTATAATATTTTCTGGTAATGGTTGAGAGATAGGAGTAGATTTATTTAAAGATAATATATTTAAAACTTTTTTAGCAACTTCAGGTTTAATAGCATTTGACGAATCCAACATCTCTAAAATCAAATTCATTTCTTTTACTGAAGAAAGATTTTCTCTTCCTTCTTTAATTGCAGTATAATCTTGCATTTTTCTATTTAGTCTCATTGATTTAAATTCATAATCTTCTAACATTTTATTCACTTCATCCTGCCCCGCAATATCAATACAAAGATTAGTAGCAGTATTATCAGATAAATTTATCATCAAGATTGCTAAATTTTCAACAGTTAGATTAATTGTGCCGTTCAATTTATGAATTACTCCACTTCCTCTAGATTTCATTTCTTCTGTTATTTCAATATTTTTTAATAAATTTAATTTAGAAGCCTCAGATGATTCAACCAATTTCAATAAAATAGGAATTTTAATACTAGATGCAGTAGGAAATATCAAATCATCATTGATTCCGAAATACCAACCTGAAGTTAAATCTTTTATAGATACTCCAGCCACACCATTAAAATTTTCTACATACTTATTTATAGATTTAACGAGTTTATCTAAATAAAAAATTTCATTATTATTTGATTTCATAACATTTCCAATGATTTATAATATTATTGCCTATAATATGAGAGAGTATAGAGTATATATGACAAAAATTGATGCTAAATTATTAAAAAACGGATTAGATTGGAAAGAATATCTTTCATCTATGACAGAAAATCAGGAAAATTTTTATAAACAAATTGAAAATGTTAAATCAAAAACAGATTTACACGATTCAATGAAAAAATTAGAATCAAAATTAGAAAATAAAAATTTGATTATATTAACTGAGGACTTTTGTCCTGATTCACTATTTAATATACCAATATTTATTATGATTTCTGGATTAATTTCAAATTTGTCATTAAAAATTTACAGAAGATCAGAAAATGAATATTTGAATATGATTTGCAATAATTTAGAATTGATGAAGATCCCTGCCGTTCTTATTACCGACAAAAACTTAGAAATTTTATATAAATGGGAAGAGAAACCTCAAAGAGCTTATAAAATACAATCAAATTTATTAATAAAAAACAAAGCAATTCATGAAAATAATAATGATTCAAATTTAACGCTAAAAGACTTGATGATTAATTCATTAGAAAATGAATATACCAAGTCATTATGGAGTGAAACAATTTCAGAAATTGATAATATTTCAAAAATTAATTAGAAGCTTCTCTAACATTAGGTTCAACTACTAATCCTCTTCCAAGATCATACAAATCCCAAGGCTGAAAGCTTTCTACAAACTCACGAGCATGATCTAATGAATCAAGTCCTTTAATTGCCCTTCCAGGATCATATCCAAAAGTTTTTGCCCAAGCATCGAATCCATTCTTCGTTTCACGAACTCCTCCAATCTCTTCTCTATTTTCCCCATCGCTTAAAATAAGTTTAATTCCTTTTGTCCATTTTTCCCAAAACAGTTGCAAACAAATGCCTCACATTGAAAATATTTAGTAATTACTTATAATAATATAATCCTATCATGTAAATTTAAAGGTTATTTTATGTCGATTAAAGAAATTATCACTTATCCAATAAAAGATTTGCTAGATGCTTTAAGAAACAAAATTATTTCTGCTGAAGAGCTAACAAATATACATATCAAACAAATTAATTCTGTAAATCCCTCTCTAAACGCTGTTGTGCAGGATTCATTTGACTCAGCTATTAAAACTGCTAAATTTATGGACAATAATTTTAATGAAAATAATAAGAAACCTTTGTTTGGATTACCTTTTACACTTAAAGATTCAATAGATACTAAAAATATTATCAGCACATGGGGTACAGAAGGAAGAACTAATTTTATTCCTGAACAAAATGCAACTGTTGCTGAAAGACTCATAAATGCTGGGGGGATTTTGATGGGCAAAACAAATACACCTGAATTTACAATGGGTGGAGAAACTGACAATGTTCCATATGGGAGAACAAATAATCCTTATAATATAAAATTCACAACAGGGGGAAGCAGCGGAGGAGCTGCAGCTATTATCAGTGCTTGTGGTTCTGTATTTGACCTTGGAACAGATACAGGTGGAAGTATAAGAATGCCAGCGCATCATTGTGGAATTACAGGACTGAAACCAACATTTGGAAGAGTACCTAGAACAGGACATGCAATTTCTTTCGATGCGGGCCCTGGTGATTTGCTGACGTCTATAGGCCCATTAGCTAGATTTGTAGATGATTTAATTCCACTGACAAATATTATTTCAGGACCAGACAACGTTGATCCAACAGTTGTTATATCACCATTAAAAGACCCTAATTCAATTTCAACAAAGAATTTAAGAATAGGTTACTATCATTCTACCGAATCAATTTCTTCTGACGATGATACAAAAAAAGTTATTAACGATGTTTGTAAACATTTAGAACCATTTGTGAAATCAATAAATGAAGTTGATACTACTATTATAGAAAAAGGTGATTCTGTTGCAGGAAATATCGCCAATTATGATAAAAGAAATTATCTAAAACAACTTCTTGAAAGATCTAATACAAAAACACCACATAAATGGACAAAAGCCAGATTTGATATTGCTCAAGAATATAATAATAAAAGTGCGATAGATCTATCTGAATTAGTACAAGAAATCGCAATGTACCAAAGTGAAACGTTATCATATTTTGATAATTATGATGTATTAATTGCCCCTGTCCTTCATAAAGCAGGATTTAAACATGGGGAAATTATGGATACTGCAAATAAAGAATGGAATTATGTTACTAAAGGAACATTTTTACGTGCATACAATGTAACAGGGTGGCCTATATTAACTCTAAGATGCGGTTCAAACTCAGATGGGTACCCAATCGGATTGCAAATAATAACTGCTCCATGGAAAGATGAAATAGCATTAAAAGTTGGTCAAATTTTAGAAAAAGAACTTGGGGGATGGATTCCTCCAAAAGATATGTTTAACTAATATGAAATTATAAACGAATACCCAAACCCTCAATAAATTCAGTATTAGGAATTTTAGTTAATGAGTTTATATCCATTTTAATTTTTTGAGATCTGCTTCCACCGCCTAAAATGATGTAATCTAAATTTTCAATATTTTTATCTATATATATATTTATATCCGATGGTAAAGCTATTGGAGTTACACCTCCAATTATCATCCCAGTTAATTCTACTGTTTGTTCTGCAGTAGCAAAAGAAAGTCTTCTAACACCCATTAATTTTCTAACAGTTTTATTTACATCTAATTTATATTCAGCTGTTACAAGGCACGCGCTATAAATTATAGGCTCTTTTTTAGAAGCAATTATTATTGTATTACCTGAATTTGATTTAGGTATATTATAATAATTGCAAAAATCTTCCGTATCAGCTAATTCAGGATCGCATGGCATTATTTCATAATTAACCTTAATATCATTTAAAAAATTTTCAATTTTAGCTTCAATCACAATATATCAAATTAGAATTAAAATAATTAATTTAAGGACTTTCAAAATTTTGAGAATCTATTGATTCCATATCTTTGTTAGTAATAGCTTTTTTATTAAAAGATTCAGGAGCAATAATGCCGCCTGATAAAACCATTGACATTGCATCCTGCACAGATAAATCAGTATCATTAACCTCACTATAAGGTACCATAACGACAAAACCAGAATTTGGAGTTGGAGCTGTTGGAATATAAATAGTTGCCATTTTCTGCGATTTTGAAACTTGTATTATCGAAGTTAAAAACCCAAGGCACCACATACCTTTCCTTGGATGTTCTATCATTACCACACGTTTAAATCCAGTTGATTCATTATCTTTATTGCCTGCTAATGATTCAATGAGTCTTCGTGCAGATGAATATAAAGATCCTACTACAGGCATTCTCATTACAAAATTTTGTATAGCATCTCCTACTCTTTGTCCAAAATATCTTGTGCTGAGTAATCCGACTACATAAACAACAAATAATAAAACTAATGCTCCTAATCCATATATCCTTTTACCGCCAAAAAATAAAGAGATATAGGGAGCTAAGACGCCATCTATAATATCAACTAAAAATTTAGCAAACATATAAGTTAAAACAAATGGAATCATAATTAAAAATCCGGCTAATATCATTCTAGATATATGCTGATAGGTTATATTACCTGCAAAAACCCAATTGGATTTACGACCAAATGGCAATACAGTGTTTAATGTGGATGCAATAAAAAGTGTATATATATTTATCAATAATCGCTTTATATTAGAAAACCAACTTTTAATCATTATTAATTCCCATTGTAGATGTATTAGTTAATCCCATAGATATATTCCAAATTTTATCCTGTAAACCTATATCATATGAATAATCTGAAGATTTCACAATATCTCCTTCTGAAAAAAATATCCCTGACAATTGGTCTCGATGACATTTATTTATGACCTCAAAAAGTTCTTTTGCGCTTTTGTTTGCATTTCTTCCGACTAATTTTAAACCCCAATTTAAAAAAGATAGCCATCCATTATTAGACAATAAATTGGTAGCCACAACTCCGGGATGAGCTGCATTAACTAAGATCCCATCTTCTTTATAATCTTTTGACAATTTATATGTTAAACATAAATTTGCTAATTTAGTTTCACTATATCTTTGCATTTTAGAAAGCTTATATATTTGGGTAGGATCATAATTCTCAAGATTCCCTTTACCTCTATAATGTGCGGAAGAATTAATATTTAATATCAAAGGATGTTCTTCAAAAGAGCTATTTTTATGTAATTGAGTAGAAATTAAAAATGGTGCAATATGATTAACAGCAAAAGACAGTTCAATACCCTGTTTAGAAATCTGATTTTTAAGCGGGAAAATACCAGCATTATTCACTAAATTTTTAATCTTAATTGATTTACTACTTATATAATTTGTTAATTTTATTATTTCTATTTGATCAGACAAATCACAAAGTGCATAAGAAATTCTTAATGAGGGATAAAGTAAAATTAAATCTTTAACAATTTTCTCTGCTCTAGTTTCATTTCTTGCAGTGAAAAGAATATTGTGATTATCTTTAGCAAGATAATCTAACATTTCAAAACCAATTCCAGAAGTTGCTCCAGTAATTAAAGTAATGCTTTGACCTGATAAAACAACAATATTGTCTGATAATTTCATATTTGGATTAATCCTTGTTTAATCATAAAACTTTAGACTATAATTTATTAACAATTTTTATAATCAAATTATAAGAGATAAATAAATTATGGCATATACAAATAATTCAATGTTAATTGAAGCATCAGAACTTTTCGAAAAATTGGAATCAAAAAATACAATCATTATCGACTGTGATGTTAGTGATGTTTTTCAAAGAGCACATATTAAAAATGCCAAAACTTTACCTACTCATCATTATATAAAACAAGAAGGGTTTAAAAATGACCCTAAAAAATATCCTCATATAATGGAAAAAAATAATTTTCATGAATTAATAACAAATTTAAATATAAATCAAAATTCAGAAATAGTCGCATATGACAATTCTGCAAGCCTTTACGCTGCAAGATTTTGGTGGTGCCTTAATTATTATGGAATCAAAAATATAAAAGTTTTAAATGGTGGATGGAAAAAATGGATCTCTGAAAACTATCCAATAGAATCTGGGTTTAATTACCCATTTTCATCAAAAAATGATAATTCAAACGCTAAAAAAACAGACATAAAAGTAAGTGAAAATGATTCATATATTTGTAACATTAGTGATATGAAAGAATCATCTAACACAATATTGTTTGACACAAGAAGTGAAGGTGAATTTAAAGGCACTAATTCAAGGGGCAATATGAGATCTGGACACATGCCTGGATCTGTGCATATTGAATGGTTAGAATTTATGACTGATGATCATAACTTCAAATCTGAAACGGAAATAAAAAGTATATTAGATACAAAAAATATAACTCCTGAAAAAGAAATAAAAACTTACTGACAAGGCGGTATTCGTGCGGCGCACGTATTTTTCGTTCTAAAATTATTAGGCTACCCTTATGTTAGTGTATATGATGCTTCTATGGCAGAATATGCTAATAGAAATGATACAGAGTTAGTGCTTTAATTAATTACAATTTACTATTTTTCAAATCTTCTTACTATTAACAAAAGAGAAGGTACTATTAGTACTGATGCAAACATGGCAAAAGTAATCATAAATGCTGATAATATTCCATAAGTTGCAAATAAAGGCATTGGTGCAAAAGATAAAATAATAAATCCTGAAATACTAGATGCCCCGGCTCCAAGTAATGCTAATCCTGTACCTCTCATTGATACTTTAATTGCGTCTTTTTCATTTTGTTGTAATTTTAATTCTTGTTTAAATCTTTCTGTCATATGAATAGAAAAATCTAATCCAACACCAATTGAAACTGCTCCAATTGTAGCAGTCACAAAATTTAATCCAAATCCAAATGCATACATTATGGCATATAGCCATACAACAATTAATAATAAAGGGAAAACAGTAACTAATGAATAAAATATACTTCTGGTGACTACTAAAAGTAAAATTAAAGCACCTATAGCAGCAACAGGAATTGATCTCCTTAATGAATCAGTAGCTGCAGAAGTTTGAGATTCCCTGATAAAAGGAGAACCCGTAATACCATAATCAAACAAAATCTCATTTTCAATATTCGTGAAAACATCTATATCTTCATTCAATTGTTCATATGCTGCAATTATGGTTTCAAAATTACCAGTCCCTGGAATTCCAACTTGTTGTCTCATAAAATATACATTGCTTTGTTCATCAAATCTCAAAAAAGTTTGTATAGAGGTAGGAGAAATTAAAAATTCTTCTTCATTTATTGGGACACCTATGAGCGGAGCTAATCTGAAAAAGGATTCTAATTGTTTAGAATTATCAAATATAAAATCATTATCTAAATCACTTATTTTTTCTTTTGTACCTAGTTCATGAGAAGAATAAGCATTTAAAGCAAAATTATTTGCAAGAATAGCTTTCATGACATCAAATATTGTTAAATCATAAAATTGAATTGAGCCATCAGCGCGTTTGCCTACATATTTATTTTGATCTAATTTACTAATAAATTCATTCAATTTATTTACAAAATTTTTTGAATCAAGGTTACCTTCAAAGTATATCTCAGCAGGTTCTCCTGCTGATTCAGTAAAATATTCATCAAGTTTATCTAAACCTATAACGAATTTTGAGTTGGGATCGAAAAAATCTTTCGTATCAAATGTTGGTTCTAATTTCAAAGCATAGTACCCGGCAAAAATTGTTATTAATATGGTCGAAAGAATAACAGAATATTTAAAATTAGTTACATTAGATAAAAATGCAACGATATCGATATTTGAAAATATATTATTTTTATTTCGAGTAGATTTAGGTGATTTAGTGGGTAAAATCCTTATTTTCCCAAATAATTTAAGCAAAACCAAAGGTGATATTAAAAATAGTAAAAGATATCCTAATAAGACAAGTCCTCCATAACCAGGATCTATTGCTACAGTTAAAATTACAGAGGTTGCCGCCATGCTTGCAGCAAATACTCCAAATAATATTTTTAAATGTAAATTAATATCTGAATTATTTTGGTTGGATTTTATTAACAC
>CEOQ01260519.1_pt1 | contig 21813 bp, 26 predicted proteins | sample 361351 | NCBI WGS metagenome assembly CEOQ01 (sample SAMEA2619907, study PRJEB7988) | marine metagenome | biome: marine biome (ENVO:00000447); feature: deep chlorophyll maximum layer (ENVO:xxxxxxxx); material: "saline water (ENVO:00002010), including plankton (ENVO:xxxxxxxx)" | depth 60 m | reverse complement strand
CCTACCTGATTGCCGTTATCCAAGACAACCCCACCCAACACTCCTTTCGCGTCAAAATATAAATCGTGGACCCCGACACCCCGAATAGTGAGATTCTCCTCGCAACGCAGCATCTCCTGCATGGCGCTCTTATAAAGCCCACGATCCATTTGAGCCCTCGGCCCCCGAACGGCAGGCCCCTTACTAGCGTTAAGTACCCTGAATTGTATACCGGCTTGGTCAGCGACCCGCCCCATAAACCCATCTAGCGCATCAATTTCCCGGACCAAGGTCCCCTTCCCAACACCGCCTATGGCAGGATTACAAGACATCTCACCAATATTTTCTGGTTTGTGGGTAACCAAAAGAGTCTTTGCCCCAACCCGAGCCGACCCAGCGGCCGCCTCGCAACCCGCGTGGCCACCACCGATTACGATTACATCGAAAAACTCTGATATCAAAGCTGGACACCCCTTTTTCTATCCTTATTACCTAACAAACTTAGGTGCCCCATTACAAGCCTTACCCCCACACTGACCAAGGTTAACGCGAAACCTATGGGAGGCCTAAAAGCGGTGGGCAATCCAAAGTTTAGGCAATTCTATAATAAATAGTTATCGCATTGAGCGCGTTATTTCCCAATGCAAAATTCAGAAAAAATCAAATCTAAAACATCCTCAACGCCCACTCTTCCGGTTATCCGGCCTAGTGCAGAGCTGGCACTCCTTAATTCTTCTGCAACTAATTCTGGGTCATCGAGCCTACTTGCCCTATCTATGCTGGCGGCACAGGAGGTCAGGGCTTCCCTGTGTCGGGCCCGAGTTAGGACTGGAGCTTCGGTGTGGTCTGTAAGCACTTTCACTCGCCGGCTTAAGAAAGTCATGAATTCTTGTATCCCCTCCCCATTAGCACATGATACGAGGTGTGCGGCATGACCTTCGATTGATGCTGGCAATCTGTCTGATTTGACGGAATCCGCTTTGTTGAACACAACACAGCTGTTGTCCTGCAGCAAGGACAAGGTTGCTTGATCGAGTGCCGGATAAGTGGTCGCGTCAAAGACCAAGATTAGTATATCGGCCTTCTCCGCCGCCAGGTTCGCCCTTCGAATGCCTTCTCTCTCTACTGGGTTTCTAGCATCTCTGATCCCCGCCGTATCAGAAATAGTCACGGGCAATCCTTCAAAATATAGCTGTGCCTCTATCACGTCTCTCGTCGTGCCCAACGATGGGTATACAATCGACACCTCCCTCCTGCAAAGGCGGTTGATCAGGCTAGACTTACCGACATTGGGAGCGCCAACTATGACTAGCCTAAGCCCCCGACGAACTATTTCTCCACGGCGCCCATCATCAAGGTGGCTGCTTAATTGCCTTAACAACACACCAAGGTTTGCGCGAACCTCCACAAGTAAATTAATCGGAACATCTTCCTCAACAAAATCTAGTGATGCCTCTACCCGGGCCTGCGATTGAACGAGTTCCGTTCTCCATCGCTCATACAGCTCTCCGAGTTCCCCGGATAATTGCCTCAGAGCCTGGCGACGTTGGGCATCTGTCTCAGAAGCCACTAAATCAGCCAGGCCCTCCGCAGCCGTCAGGTCAAGCTTACCATTTATAAATGCCCTCCGAGAAAATTCCCCCGGCTCCGCCAGCCTGACCGATGAATAGTGCCTGATAGCCTTGAGCAGGGCTTCGACTACGGCGCGCCCACCATGAAGGTGGAATTCAACCACATCCTCACCCGTAAAACTGTGCGGCTGGGGAAACCAAAGAACTAGCCCCCGGTCAATCAGGTCTCCATCCAAAGGAGAAAACACCGAACGATGGCTGGCTCTTCTCGGACTGGGGAGCGAGCCCACTAACCCCTCAAGAATATGCGAAGCACTCGGCCCAGAAAGCCTTATCACGGCCACGCCTGCCACCCCACCCCCGGTCGCCTCAGCGTAGATTGTTTCTCCCAGCCCAGTCGTCGGCAAGTCAGTGCCCCAAAACTCTCAAATCTAACACTTGGTTGGACTTAACAATAGTACTAGTCATTTTCGATAAGCAGGCGACCTACACGGCCGCCTTCTACCAAGTGAACTCGTAAAATCTCTTCTATATCCTCTTTACTTTCACAGCGATACCACACTCCCTCTGGATATATCACGAGCACAGGGCCACGTTCGCACCGATCTAGGCATTGGCTTGCATTAATACGGATGTCATTTAGTCCCAACTCTTTTGCGCGGTTTTTCATATATGCCCTCAACTCGAGGGAGCCTTTTTCCGTGCAGCATCCGCGGGGATGTCCTGCCGGCCTCACATTGACACACATAAACACATGGCTAAGGTAAAAATACGGCAGGTCTTCTTCTAACCTCGGCAAATCAACCACCTCTCACGAAGTTCCTACAAAAACACACAGGCCCAAGATAGGCTATAGAATCACCAAGGGCAACGAGACACGAGAAAGCACGTAGAAGATTAAAGAAGCCCGCCCGGTGATACAGGCCTCATAAGCAGATATACACGGAACCGAAAGGCGATACCATGTCTTGTTGCTTAACCATCCCAACACGGGTCGGCCTAATAGCCATATACGGGGCCTTATCTATAACAAAAATTAGGTGGACCAACCGGCCTAGGGTCAGCGATGCCGCTGAATTGCAAAAAGCCCGTGATCAGATCACAGATTACTTTAGGGGTACCCTCCGAAACTTTGACCTATCTCTCAACCCTTCAGGCACTGAATTCCAGCTGGCAGTGTGGGAGCGAATTCTATTAATACCCTACGGCACTACTTCAACCTATGGCGAGCTAGCCGATGAACTCCGGACAAGCGCTCGAGCCGTAGGCCGCGCATGTGCCACCAACCCAATTCCTTTGCTGATCCCATGCCATCGGGTCATATCTAAAAAAGGCGCACTAACAGGCTATAGCGGTGGTGGTGGACTCCAGACAAAGCGACTTCTCCTGTCATTTGAGAAAAATCAGGCCAGAGACCCCTCCTAACTTTTCTCGAACACTTACTTAAACCTTTGGACCCAATGAATGCGATCATGTAAATATGCGCCTATGTAAGTTGATGGAGGAATAGAATGAAGTGCAATGCGGTAGTGGCTCACGAGACTGGAGGCCCCGAAGTACTAAAGTGGGAGGTAGTAGACGTGGCAACCCCTTCTTCGGGCGAGGCTCTTATTCGGCACACTGGCGTGGGTCTAAATTTTATAGACGTTTATTTTAGGACAGGCCTGTATCCTTCGCCGTCTATGCCTATTTGTCCCGGTATGGAGGGAGCCGGTATAGTTGAAGCGGTTGGGGAAAACGTTGACGAGGTTTCGGTGGGAGACCGGGTCGCGTATGCTGGTATGCCAGTAGGGGCATATTCAGAATATCGGACTATCCCTTCCCATAGACTGATGGTAATTCCAGACGAGATTAGCGACGAAACTGCCGCCGCAATGATGCTTAAAGGAATGACCGTTGAGTACCTAATGGATAGGACCTACAAGGTGTCCCCCGGCGATACAATATTGCTACATGCGGCGGCAGGTGGTGTAGGACTGATAGCCTCCCAATGGGCAAAGGCCCGGGGAGCTACGGTGATTGGAACTGTCGGTTCTCGAGAAAAAGCCACTCTTGCAAAAGCCCATGGCTGTGACCATACAATCATCTACACTGAAGAAAACTTTGTGGATCGTGTTAAAGACATTACCCAGGGGATCGGTGTACCAGTGGTATACGACTCGGTCGGAAAAGACACTCTATTAGACTCCATAGAGTGCCTTAAACCGAGAGGCATACTAGTGAATTTTGGCCAATCATCGGGCAAGCTGGAGAATTTTGACCTAGCAGCACTAGCCAAAGGATCTTTTTATGTCACCCGTCCGTCACTAATGACATACACAACTTCACGGGCAGATCTTGAAACCAGCGCCAACACATTGTTCGACTTGGTAAACAATAACAAAGTCACCATACCTATTAACAACAGATATGAGCTAAAGGATGCTGCTCAGGCGCACTCAGATCTCGAGGGACGGCGGACCACCGGAACCACAGTATTTACCGTATAACAAAGGGAGTGGGCCCGAGGGCCGTTAGGGCGAGGTTAGTGGCCTGCCTAGGCTGTATAACTATGTGTTCATCGACTCAAAAAAATCGTCGTTAGACTTAGTATCTTTCAATTTATCCAGTAAAAACTCCATGGATTCCGTAACACCCATAGGCGTCAAAATACGACGCAAAACATACATCTTTGACAGCTCTCCCTTCGATACCAAAAGCTCTTCCTTGCGAGTGCCAGACTTGCCGATATCTATGGAAGGAAACGTCCTCTTATCAGCAAGCTTTCTATCCAACACTATTTCACTATTCCCGGTACCCTTAAATTCTTCAAAAATCACCTCGTCCATTCGCGACCCCGTATCTATGAGAGCTGTGGCTATAATGGTCAACGACCCGCCCTGTTCTATATTTCGGGCTGCCCCAAAAAACCTTTTAGGCCTTTGCAGGGCATTAGCATCTACTCCCCCAGTTAGCACTTTCCCTGAAGAGGGGATAACAGTGTTATAGGCCCGACCTAGGCGTGTGATTGAATCAAGCAAAATTACTACATCTCGCCCGTGTTCTGTGAGGCGCTTTGCCTTCTCGATCACCATCTCAGCCACTTGCACGTGGCGTCCCGCGGGCTCATCAAAAGTAGAACTTACGACCTCTCCGTCCACAGACCTCTGCATGTCCGTAACTTCCTCAGGGCGCTCATCGATAAGGAGCACCAACAGATAAACCTCGGGGTGATTAGCAGTTATAGAGTGAGCAATATTCTGCAAGACAACCGTTTTACCTGTTCGAGGCTGTGCAACAATTAGCGCACGCTGCCCCTTACCTAATGGGGCCACCAGATCTATAACCCGAGCAGTCATATCCTTCTCTTCCGAGTTTTCTACCTCAAGCCGCAACCACTTATCTGGATATAGCGGGGTTAAATTATCAAAATGAACTTTGTGCCTCGCGTTTTCCGGTTTCTCAAAATTAATCTCGCTGATTTTACGCAAAGCAAAATACCGTTCCCCATCCTTCGGTTGCCGGATTTCCCCGTCAACCGTATCGCCTGTTCTGAGGGCGAATCGTCGGATTTGATTAGGCGATACGTAAATATCATCTGGCCCTGGCAGGTAATTCGACTCAGGCGATCGTAGAAAACCAAATCCGTCCTGGAGGATTTCAAGAACCCCACCAGCCGAAATAACTATATCACTTTCTGCAAGCTGCTTTAGTATAGCAAACATCAAGTCCTGTTTGCGCAGCGTGCTAGCATTCTCTACCCCACACTCCTCGGCGTAAGCCAATAATTCGGTTGGGGTTTTTTCTTTCAGCTCCTGCAGGTTCATATTTAACTCTTAAATGTTAAGTTTTATGGAGGTATCACAAGCCAACCACTTGTCTAGCAAATCACTTAGATTCCGCCCGCTCGAATGTCTTTCTTGGAAATTGCCACCAATCGGCAAAGAGAAAAAGGGAAAGTATGGCCTGTGCTGGTGCCTAGAGCGGTTTAGCACTCAATGGCGACACAGCACATTGTAACTAGAGTTTGGTGCATTCGTCAAATAGGCAGATTCTCTGGTAGATCAGTCGCCAGCGTCAGACTTAAAATGGTTTAACAACGACCATCAGAATAATGACAATCAAGAGGACCGTTGGCACCTCATTCACCATGCGGTAAAATGCTTGCCCCCGCCTGTTCTCGTTGGTCTCAAAAGCTTTTTGCCAAACGGCCATGGCTGCGTGCATGCCACTCATTGCAACAACTGCCAGCATCTTTGTGTAGAACCAGGTCTCCGCCCAAACTGCAAATGGAGAAAGTGCCGTCAAAGCTAACCCCAACACCCAACTAACTGCCATTGCAGGACCCATGATAAAATTCAATAATCGTCTTTCCATTATTCGTAACGTAAGATCTAAGTCGGAATCGGGTTCCACACCAACATGATAGACGAAAAGACGAGGCAAATATAGCAGGCCCGCCATCCACGCTATTACGGCGATTAGATGAAAAGCCTTTATCCACACATAGAGTCCGGCAGTCTCATTCATGGTTTGTTCCCAGACGACACGGATGCATGGGCACCATATTTACCGCCAAGGCTTTTACAACATAGTTGTAGCTGTGGTGGACACCAGCTCGCTTCTTGAGGTTGAGGCTGACCACTATCACGACTAGCTGATTTTACCATATTTCCCAATGCCAACACAAAATCCTCCGATACACTAAGCGCTGGAACTCTTTGATAACTCTGCACGCCTACCCGTCGCGCCAAATCAGCATATTCTATATCAAGCTCGACCAGTGTTTCAGAATGTTCGGAAACAAAAGCTATCGGGACAATAACTAAAGATTTCCCCAAAGCACCAGCTTCAGCGATTAATTCTTCGGTGGATGGACCAATCCACCGAAGGGGGCCAACCCTACTCTGGTAACAAACCTCCCAATCCAAATGTGGGCACGCCAATTGTTTAACAATCGCCTTGGCTGTACATTCCACCTGATATTGGTATGGATCTCCCTTAGCAATTATCTTTTTGGGTAATCCGTGGGCAGAAAACAAAACCTTTTGAGAATTTTTAGGCGTGGTAGGTTCTAGAAACGGCCTAATCAGCTTAACATGGGCAGAAATAAAATGGGGGTTAGTCGCATAACACCCAACGATAAAGGTTGGCTTATCCAATCCGAGCTCAGCTGCTGCCTTGTTCCAATCTCCAACAGAAGACCCTGTGGTAGTTGTCGAATATTGGGGATAGAGGGGCACTAACACTATCTTTTCGGGATCATAACTCAGAACAGCTTTAACAGCTTCATAGCTTCGTGGATGCCAGTACCGCATCGATAAAAATACACGATAGTTAGCCCCTAAACTATCCCCTAGAGCCTGCCCCTGCACTTGTGACTCTTTTAAGAGCGGTGAACTACCCCCTAGTTTATCATAGATCAAACGTGCCACCGGAGCCCTTTTCCTGGATATGAGTTTTGCTAAGAACCATCGCAAGGGTCGTGGCACAGAAATAATCGCCGGATCATTAAATAGGTTAAAAAGAAATGGTTGAACCGATTCCTGCTTATCCGGTCCACCCAAATTCATCAAAACTACAGCACATTTACCCATACCGCCTTATCCTACGCAGCCCTCACTAGCTCTACCAAATCTCCTACATTTGATGGATCTGTATCCGGTAAAATTCCGTGCCCCAAATTAAATACGAATGGTCTGTGACCCATAGCATCTTTGATTTCCTGGACCGCCCTAACCATAGCAGCGCCCCCTCGACGTAAAATATGTGGATCTAGATTTCCCTGCACGACCGTCCCCGGCTGCAATGCTTTGTCTATCCAATCCAATGGAACCGTGTAATCTACCGATACACAATCAACCCCTGTTTTCTCGGGATAGTGCTTGTAATTTAAGCCACTCCCTTTCGGAAAGCCAATAATTGGAATATCTGTATATTTATCTTTAATGCGTTTCGTGATTTCTCTGACGGGCTTTATGCACCATCTCTCAAACTCACTAGGAGATAAAACACCCGCCCAGCTATCAAACAACTGTATGACCTCTGCTCCCGCTTCGACTTGACCCATTATGTGTAGAGTGATTGCTTCGATTAAATGTTTCATTAATTCATCAAAACCTCCTGAATCATCCATGGCCCAAGCTTTCACATTATTAAAACTCTTACTTGACCCACCCTCTACCATATAAGTCGCTACAGTCCAGGGAGCTCCCGCAAATCCTATCAAAGAAACATCAGGGCTTAACCTTGCCCGTACCTGCGCTATAGCCTCATACACTGGGCTTAAAGTTTCTCCGAGATTGCAATAGTTTAATTCTATTATTTGTTTTTCTGTTCTGATTGGTTTTAGTACTGGTCCTACACCGCGACTAAACTCAACCTTCTGGCCCAAGGCATCTGGTATGACTAAGATATCTGAGAATATAATTGCTGCATCAAAGCCATACCTATTAATAGGTTGTAAAGTGACTTCAGTAGCCAAGTCCGGGTTGTAACAAAGATCAAGAAAGTCGCCTGCCAATCCTCTTGTTCTCACATATTCAGGTAAATAACGGCCTGCCTGCCGCATTAACCAGATTGGGGGCGGGTTTAAATTTTCACCTTTCAAGGTTCGAACTAACAACTTTTCGGTCTCTTTAGGTTCTTTTAGAGTATTGATGACATAAGCCCCTTAATAAATAATATATAATATAGATATAAGATGATTGTTGATGTTGTTGTGAAAAGAATATCAAGGATTTAATTTTTTCCACTTTAAGAAATTTATCATCCCGCGTAGCTAACGAAATTCTCTTAAAGACCTTGCCTGTTAATAACTAAAATATTGTAAATAACCCAGTAATTTACACGTGGGAACCTTGTTGAAAGACTAGATAAGAAATCAGGATAGATTTGTTATACCCGTTGTTACCACAATTTGGTTATCATGGTCTATGATAGAGAAACGAGTGGATATCCAGTTAAATAATATTGGATTAACAAGCTTTGCTTAAAAAGTAGTATAATGTCCACAATTATTCCTGATGGCATCCTATGAGTTACTAAGAGTTGGCTGGTATGAGCTCATTTCATCTTCATCTAATTTCGGACTCTACCGGTGAGACGGTTAGCACGATAGCGCGGGCCGCGTTGGCTCAGTTTGATGAGATAGAAGTAGTGGAACACAATTGGTCGCTGGTACGAACCAAGGGGCAAATTGAGAAAATTTTAAGGATTATAGAGGAATGGCGTGGGGTTGTACTATATACCTTGGTTAAGACCGATTTAGCTGAGGTGTTGCAGAGAAGGTGTCGAACCCTGTCTGTTCCATGTGTCCCGGTTATGGAAGGGGTAATGGGGGCATTTAGCGGGTTTTTGAGCAGGAGTGTACAACAAAGGCCAGGGTATCAACATGAGCTGGATGACGAATACTTTGAGCGCATTGACGCAATGCAATTTGCCCTAAGGCATGATGACGGCCAATCACTGTACGATGTAGATACGGCTGATGTGATTTTGACCGGGGTATCACGGACGTCGAAAACACCAACCTGTGTGTATTTGGCAAACCGTGGGCTTAGGGCGGCCAATATACCTTTCATCTTAGGCCAGGAACTACCTTCAGCGCTGCTGAATGCGAAGAAGTCGTTGATAGTTGGGCTCACGACCAGTCCCGAACGGTTAGTTCAAATCCGCAGAAATCGGCTTCGCCAAATGAAGGAAGAAAGATTAGAGAATTATGTCGACTTGGAAGCCGTGCGCGCAGAGTTGAATAAAGCCCGGCGATTGTTTCAGGGACGGGGCTGGCCAATAATTGATGTTACACGGCGCTCTATAGAAGAAACGGCGGCAGCTGTGTTATCCCTCTACAGGGAAACGCAGTAAATTGGGTCCTTTGGTATGAGCAGCCACCCAGGCCGTTTGCGGAAGGTTGTATTGGCGTCCAGCAGTTCCGCTAGACAAAATGTCCTCAGGAATGCCGGTTTGGCGTTCGAGGTTTTGCCAGCAGACATAGATGAAGATGCCGTGAAAAAGAAGATGAGAGCAGAGGGCTGTTCCACGAAAGACACAGCACAAAGGTTGTCAGATCTGAAGGCACAAAAAGTCTCAGAACAAACAAGGCAGGCCTTTGTTGTTGGCGCAGACCAGATGCTTGATTCAGATGGTTGTTGGTTTGATAAACCAAAAAGTGTGCAGGATGCCCGGGATCAGCTGATGAAGTTAAGGGGTGGCAAACATAGGCTTTTCAGTAGCGTAAGCGTTGCATTGAATGGAGAGGTGCTGTTCCGACACAGTGAATGTTCGTCCATGACAATGCGGTATTTTTCAGATCGGTTTATTGGTTCATACGTTGAGTCAGAAAGAGACGACATTTGCCAATCTGTTGGTGGGTACAAGCTTGAGGGACTCGGTATCCAGCTGTTTGCCAAAGTGGAGGGCGGTTACTTTGATATCCTTGGTATACCTCTATTGCCATTGCTGGCTTTTTTGAGGACGCATGGGATTGTGGGAGACTGAGCATGGTAGCTAGTACCCGACTGGCAGGGGTTATGGGGTGGCCTGTGGAGCACTCCTTGTCGCCGAAATTGCACGGCTTTTGGTTGCGGGAAATGGGTATAAAGGGGCACTACATTCCCCTATCCGTGCAGCCAACAGATTTAGCCCGGGCACTTTGGTCTCTGCCAGCGCTAGGTTTCCGTGGGGTAAATATTACAATTCCCCATAAGGAACACGCGATCAATCTAGTGGATCACGTGACGCCTATAGCTCACCAGATCGGTGCTATTAACACTATAACCGTGAGGGAAGACGGATCACTGCACGGAACGAATACAGATGCTTTTGGTTTTGTCGAAAATCTAAAGGTGCACGCTCCTGAATGGGAAGTTGGACGGCCTGTACTTGTAATAGGAGCGGGAGGAGCCGCCCGCGCTGTTTGTGTGGGGTTGTTGGAGGCGGGGAGCACCGAAATTCGAATCTGTAACAGAACCCGCTCCCGGAGTGAAAGTTTGACGCGTGAGATCCAGGGGAACTGTATTGGGGTGGACTGGTCTGATAGGATGGAGGCATGCGAGGAAATTGGGTTGCTGGTTAACACAAGCAGTTTGGGTATGCATGGAGGCGAGCCTCTCAGCCTTGATTTGGATCGGTTACCTCACGAGGCTGTGGTTTCAGATATCGTGTATGTTCCTCTGGAAACCCCGCTTCTTGCGGCGGCCAAGCTTCGTGGCAATACGGTGGTAGATGGGTTGGGTATGCTGCTCTACCAAGCACAACCGGGCTTTTATTCGTGGTTCGGACAGAATCCCGCGGTTACTAGTAGGCTTAGAGCCCACATTATGAGCGAGTAGACGCTTGATAAAAGGCCCGATAATTCTTGGTTTGACTGGCTCAATAGCGATGGGAAAGAGTGAGACTTCAAAAATCTTCAGTCGATTGGGAATTCCGATCTTTGATGCTGACGCATCTGTCCACCAAATGTTAGACGAGGGCGGAGAGGCAGTGACGGCTGTGTCCGAGATCTTTCCGGGTGTCGTGCAGGGGCATGCAGTTGATAGGCGGATGCTTGGCGACCTGGTTTTTGGTAATGCGTGCAAGCTAAGAAAGTTAGAAGCTATATTGCATCCTTTAGTGGCTAAGGCGCGCAAGCGCTTTTTGCGATTGGCTGGGGCAGCACGGGCCCGGGTCGTGGTGATGGATGTACCACTGCTGTATGAGACTGGTGGCAAGGATGCATGTCATGCTGTAGTGGTCGTATCAGCTCCGAAGTTTGTCCAGCGTAGTAGGGCCTTGAGACGACCCGGTATGAGTGAAAAAAAGTTAGAAAATATTTTGGATAACCAGACACCGGATTACCTAAAACGTAAGCAGGCTGATTTTGTAGTGCCATCAGGTCTTGGGAAGCGAGCAGCTCTAATAAGGGTATCCAGTGTACTACGGAAAGTCCACTCGGGACATATTTCTGGGAAGAAATTAGTTATGCCAGTTGGAGGAGGCCATGGTGCGTGAAGTCGTGTTGGATACGGAGACAACCGGGCTAAACCATGAGGAAGGCCATCGAATAATCGAGATTGCTTGTGCAGAGCTGACGAACCACCTGCCAAGCGGGCGCACTTTTCATAGTTTTTTCAATCCTGAGCGGGGCGTAGACCTTTCGGCGACAGAAATCCACGGCTTGAGAACGGAGGACTTGGTCGACAAGCCGGTTTTTGAGCAACGAGCCTCTGAATTTTTAGCCTTTATTGGGGAAGACCCACTAATTATTCACAACGCCCAATTCGATATTAACTTCTTGAACGCCGAACTTGCTCGACTGCAGCTACCAATGCTTGATCTCGCTCGAACAATTGACACCTTAACCTTGGCTCGCAAGAAGTTTCCTGGTGCTCCAGCGAGCCTTGATGCTTTGTGCAGAAAATTTTCAATCGACAACTCAGCTAGGGAAAAACACAATGCGCTCCTTGATGTCGAACTACTAGCCCAAGTTTATATTGAGCTTATAGGTGGTAGACAAACTGACCTCCGCTTGACCAGTGTCACTGACGAGGGGTCACAGGCACCTTCGCCAGCGAAGCCAAGAGAGCGGAATTGGCCTAAACATACACCAAGCGCCGAGGAGCGCGCAGCGCATGTGAAGTTTTTAGAAAAACTTACTAACCCGCTTTGGACGTCTTAGGCGGAGGAACCAGATATCATCGGCCGATAATTATTTCTTTGGGCTACCGGCGGATGCGCTTTGCTCGCGTTTTCTGTTCATGTACATTTGCGCGAAGTCTATGGGTTCCAGCATAAGAGGCGGATAACCACCATCCCTGCAGCAGTCCGCTATGATCCGTCTGGCGAATGGAAATAGGAGACGAGGACACTCTATCAGAAGAGCCGGCTCAATTTGTTCTGCTGGCAGGCCAGTAATGGAAAAGCGGCCACTGTAAGTTAGTTCAACCACAAACACAGGCTTATCATCTAGCGCAGCTTTTGCAGTAATGCTTAGTTCTGCTTCTTGTTGGTTCTCCCCTATGTTGCGGCCTGTTACGTTCACTGCTATGTCGATTTTTGGAGGATTTCCCGTGGTAAATTGTTCGCCTGCACCCGGATTCTCAAATGAAAGGTCTTTTATGTGTTGGCTGTGCGAAATTATTCGTCGTCTCTGTGTGGTTTGGGTGGTCGCTTGTGCTGATTGATCCGCGTCTGCAGTTGGCTGTGTTTTGTCTGACAAAATATGCCTCCCCGGGACTAGTTTATTGGCACCACCCACCACTCGCTATCATGGATTGGCGTCAGTGACAACTCATCCAATAGGATATGGCTGCGCTTCTTCTCGTCTGGGCCCTTGTTTGTCACCCTGTTTGTCCTTATGTCAATACTACGCATTGTGGCGATGTCACGTGGCGCTGGACCAAACGCATGCAAGAGACTAGAGTCCTTGTTGGGATCGACGTTAGCTAGACCAAGGATAAGGGATTTAAATCTAATAAAGTTATGAACAGCGATTTACAACTTTTAGACATACTTATATTTGCCATGGTCGCGGGCTTTCTCTTTTTGCGGTTACATCGTGTCTTGGGCAAACGGACTGGAAATGAGAGACCCCCGGGTAGGCTGACCGAGGAAGAGATGCCGGGTGTGGACGTTGTGCCCCTCCATCCTAATCAAACTGAGCCTGATGAGGCGTCGAACACCGAATCCACGGAAGATCCAATTCCGGGCATGGAAGACCTTAAGACCGCGGACCCCCTTTTTCGGGCCGATGAGTTTGTGACTGGGGTTGAGATTGCTTTTGAGATGATAGTGGAGGCGTTTGGCCGTGGTGATACGGAAGTGTTAAAAGGCTTGTTAGATAAACAAACCCTTCAGGGTTTTGAGGCCGAGATAGAGCGGCGATCCAAGGCCAACGAAGAGGTCGATGTGAGCCTTATTTCCATAGATTCTTGTCAGGTTGTTGAGGTGCAGATGAAAGCCAGCATTGCTCGTGTGACGGTGAATATCGTTAGTAAACAGATACATATGGTACGAAACGGGCAAACTGGAGAGATCGTCGAGGGAGATAATGAGAAAGTGGGCACTGTCAATGATCTTTGGACGTTTGCGCGGGATGTTCAGTCACAGGACCCTAATTGGCGGTTGGTGGAAACTCGGCTCGGCAGTTAATCGAGCTAACGGAGAAAAACGTCTTGGCTAAAGCGCCCCGCTTCAAGCGGTGGTCCGGCATTTTCAGCCTCTTGGTTATGGCGGGTCTAATTGGCCCTATTTGGACAGCTATCTATCTGGTGCCTAGGGGGGGGACAGATTTGGTAAGCCTAGTCAGGGTGGACTACGCTGACCTTGCAGGATGGAGCCTAGACAAGCACGGGGAGGCAATACCGGCACTCAGAAAATCTTGCAACCTTTTTTTGCTCAGAGATTCTGGAGAAAAGGTTGGGCCCAATGGCATCGGTGGCTACGTCAAAGACTGGCAGGAGCCGTGCTCAGATATTGGAGGGATTGATGAGCATGATCACCATCAAGCCAAAGCTTTCTTTGAGCGATGGTTTACCCCTTTTTTGGTTGGGTCAGGGGGTCGCGAAATAGGGCTTTTTACAGGCTATTATGAGCCGGAAATCCAAGGCTCTTTGGACCGAGACGATGAGTTTTCCGTGCCTATTTATGCGAAGCCACCTGGCCTCTTTTCGATAAACCTTGGCGAATTCCAAGATAGTCTTGTAGGAGAAAGAATATCCGGGCACCTGGTTGGTGGAAGGTTTAAGCCATTTGCGACCCGTGGCGAGATAGAGGCAGGGGCGCTGGACGGGAGAGACCTAGAGTTGCTCTGGGCTAAGGACCCGATAGCTGTGTTTTTTCTCCATGTACAGGGTTCGGGAAGGGTGACCTTACCAGACGGAAGGTCCGTTAGGCTAGGGTATCATGCCCAAAATGGCCATCCGTATCGGTCCATTGGACGAGAGTTGGTCTTACGTGGGCACCTGGCCCGTGAAGAAGTGACAATGCAGTCAATTCGGAGATGGTTGCAGGAGAACCCGAACCAACAATCGGATATTTTGAATCAAAATAAATCTTTTATATTTTTTAGAGTGGTAAGAGGTGATGGTCCTGTAGGTGCTCAAAATGTTTCGTTAACTCCGCGGAGGTCGTTGGCTATTGATTTAAGGCATATGCCTCTTGGGGCCCCTCTTTGGATTGATACCGACGCGCCTCTGGCGCCGGGAAGTGACACAAAATGGCAAAGACTAATGGTTGCCCAGGATACTGGAGGGGCCATTCGGGGGGTTGTTAGGGGCGATATTTTCTGGGGGGGAGGCAGCGAGGCCGCTCAAATTGCAGGCCGAATGAAACATCGTGGCCGTTATTACCTCTTGCTTCCAACCGGAAGTATATATGAGGATAGCCAATAATAAACCCGGGAGACACCCGTTTTATGGACCAAGGCATGGGAATATGGTGAAGGCAAGGGATGGGAAGTGTCGTGTCCCAGGCAAACTAACCGACGAAGATATCATGCTCTGGCAGCGAGTAACCCAGGGGGATCGAGTTTTGTCGGGAAGGAATTATTCGAAAAGGGCTAATAGAGTGCAGGCTTCCCCAGGTCCGTCTCCCAAAAAACCATATAAAGAAGCAATCCCCCCAGGCGCCCAGCCGAAATTGGTCCACGTAAGTCGGGTGCGCCAGGGGAGCGGGCTAGATAAGCGTACTAGCACTAGGTTAAAGCGGGGGCAGATCCCTATAGATTCTCGTTTGGATCTCCATGGCCTAACTCAAGGAGAGGCCAGGGCATTTTTGGCACAGGCTCTAGCAACAGCCCAGGGAAAAGGAGAAAGGTGTGTATTGGTGATTACTGGTAAGGGCCTACGTCGAGAGGGGGGAGGTATATTAAGGGCCAAGCTGCCCCAGTGGCTGGCGGACCCAAAGATCCGACCCCTTATTCTTGCTAGTGAGCGAGCACGGCCTCAACATGGTGGCGATGGCGCTACCTATGTATTGCTCCGGAGATTGCGTTAGGGGTTGCTTAAGGCGCCCGTGTTTGCGGAACATTGCACACCAAAGATTACAAAATGAATTTACTGAGATCTGCGCTACTCACGAGGTCTCCTATGTTGGCTTGGACAAAACTGTCATCAACCACTAGGTCCGTACCCGCTTTGTCGGTGGCAGTGAAACTAATATCCTCTAACAGCTTTTCCATAACAGTGTGCAATCTTCTCGCTCCAATGTTTTCCACGCCGTGATTTATTTCGTTAGCGAGAGTGGCAATGGCGTCGATGCCAGTATCAGTAAACGAGAGTGTCACATCCTCTGTTGCCATTAATGCGGTGTATTGGCGGGGCAGACTATTTTCGGGTTCGTTTAGTATTTGAATCAGGTCCTGTCTTTCTAGCGATTTTAATTCAACCCGAATAGGAAGCCTGCCCTGAAGTTCCGGCAGTAAATCCGAAGGTTTTGCAGTGTGGAAAGCACCTGATGCAACAAACAAAATATGGTCTGTGCGCACTTGTCCATGTTTGGTTGCGACAACTGTGCCTTCAATTAAGGGAAGAAGATCTCGTTGTACTCCTTCGCGACTAACGTCGGCACCCATCTTATCGGAGCGGGCACATATTTTGTCCAGTTCGTCTAGGAATACGATACCATTGTTTTCTGTTGCCTCTACAGCAGCCCGAGTTAATTTTTCATCATCCAGAAGTTTGTCGCTTTCCTCCGCTATAAGGAGCTCGTAGCTCTCCGCTACCGTCAGTTTGCGCTCTTGCATCCGACTGCCGAGAGTTTTTCCCAGGATCTCATTCAGATTAATCATGCCCATTTGGGCCCCAGGCATGCCCGGGATATCAAAAGTGGGCATTCCTGATGCATGACCTTCTTGTAATTCCAGAGTGATTTCTCGTTCATCCAGCTCACCATTTCGGAGCATTTTTCTGAATTTTGTCCGCGTGTCATTGCTAGCATTTTCACCCACTAGCGCTGCCAAGACTCGTTCCTCGGCGGCTCCGTGGGCTCGGGCCTCTACCTCTTTACGCAATTTCTCCCGGGTCATGTTTATTGAGATTTCCACTAAATCACGAATAATGGAGTCCACGTCACGACCCACATAGCCTACCTCGGTAAACTTAGTTGCTTCCACCTTTATGAAGGGCGCCTCCGACAATCGAGCAACTCGCCTCGCAATTTCAGTTTTTCCGACACCGGTTGGTCCTATCATTAGGATGTTTTTGGGCAGGACCTCCTCCTTGAGGTCATCCTCTAATTGCTGTCTTCTCCATCTGTTCCGAAGCGCAATGGCCACCGCACGCTTGGCATCATGTTGGCCTACGATGAATCGATCAAGTTCAGACACAATCTCGCGGGGGGTGAAGGACGTCATGCTGTTCTCCCCGTCGCATCTAAGGATTCAACTATGATGTTGTTATTTGTGTAAATACAGATCTCTGCCGCAATCGACATCGATCTAGTTGCTATAGTATTTGCGTCGAGGCCATCTACTGTGGAGAGTGCTCGGGCCGCTGCAAGGGCGTAAGGGCCGCCGGAACCTAGGCCTATCAAACCATCCTCCGGTTCTAGAACATCGCCGTTACCCGATAACAAGAGGGAGGTTTTGGAGTCCGCGACGGCCATCATCGCCTCTAATTTTCTGAGATATCGATCTGTTCGCCAGTCTTTTGCAAGCTCGACACACGCCCGGGTGAGTTGACCTGGATGCTGTTCTAGTTTTCCTTCTAGCCGTTCAAAAAGTGTGAAGGCATCTGCAGTGGCACCAGCGAAGCCCGCTAGTATTTTCCCATTTCCCAACCGCCGCACTTTGCTGGCATTAGATTTAATGATGGTTTGTCCAAAGGACACCTGTCCGTCCCCGGCCAGGACTACGGAATTGCCCCGTCGAACTGAAAGTATCGTGGTAGCGTGCATACTGATTTCTTGATGCTGCGACATTAAAGCAGTCCTTTTAGAAAGAGCCAGTCTGGTCGACATAGTAAGAGGTTGGGTCTCAATTGGGCAATTGCAAGGGGGCCTTGCGGGTGGTTGATTTTAGTCCTTTTACCTGAAGACCTGGTCTAGAAGGCTGGTTCTTGCTACAACTTACCAACTGTTTAGGCAAACTAGGGTTGCGAATATGAGAGAAGCCTCAGTTGAGCGTACGACCAAGGAGACGGAAATAAAGGTGAAGCTGACCCTAGAGGGTCGGGGACTTTATGACGTGAAGACCGGCATTGGTTTTTTAGATCATATGTTGGAACAGTTGTCCCGGCACAGTTTGATGGATTTGGTAGTTAGAGCTAAGGGCGATTTGCATATCGATTATCATCACACTACGGAGGATACCGGGCTTGCCATCGGGCAGGCTGTTTCCCAAGCTCTGGGTAATCGGTCAGGGATTACCCGGTTTGGGTCAGCCTTGATCCCCATGGATGAGACCTTAACCAGGGTGGCGATAGATCTGTCTGACAGGCCCTATTTAGTCTGGAAAGTTGATGTTCCTAGGCCCAAGTTGGGTGAGATGGATACCGAACTATTCAAGGAATGGTTTCAAGCCTTTGCCCAAACTGCTGGTGCCACCCTCCATGTACAGAATCTCTACGGAGAAAACACCCACCATATTGTGGAGTCCTGTTTCAAGGGGTTGGCAAGAAGTCTCGGTGCCGCTGTAGCCATAGATCCACGACAAGGGCAGACGGTTCCTTCCACCAAGGGCAAGCTGTCCGGAAAACCTTAAAGTAGTTAGAAGGCTAAATGTAGTGCAACCCTATATTGTCTACCGAAGACCCGGGCAAGCTCGAGGCCATGAAGTTTTCGTCAAGCAGACCTTTTCCTGGTGGGCTTTCTGCTTCAGTATCTGTTGGGCGTTGTATCATCGTGCATGGGGTGTGCTCCTTGTGGCTTTGATAATTTTTTCTGTGCTTTATATCGTTTGGAGTGCCAATTTTTTTTCAGCCCCTTTTTGTCTGGCAATGGCATTAGCCTTGAGTGCATTGTTGGGCTTCCATGCGAGCGATTGCAGGTGCCATGTGCTGGAGAAAAAAGGCTTTACGCTGGCTGCAATAATTATAGAGAGAAGTCATGAAGCCGCCGAGGCTGTTTTTTTCTCTCGCGAGACACCGGTTTAATAGGGTGGCGCGGTGCTAGCAGTAATTGATTACGGCTCGGGAAACCTGAAGTCCGTTTCGCAAGCCCTCTCGAAGGCCGTTAGCCAGGCTGGACTTCGCGAAGAGGTGATTGTTACAAGAAATCCAGCGGACATATATGCTGCAGAAAGATTAGTGCTGCCAGGGGTTGGAGCTTTTGGTGACTGCATGTTGGGCCTTCGAGGAGTTCCAGGAATGATTGCCGCGATCCAGGAAGTCACCCTAAAGCTGGGGAGGCCTTTTCTCGGCATATGTGTTGGCATGCAACTGATGGCGGATCTTGGTACTGAGAATGGCACGCACGAGGGGTTGTCATGGATAGGGGGTGAGGTAAGTCCCCTTCCTAAGGGAGATTGGAAGGTTCCCCACATGGGGTGGAATAACTTAAGGATTTTGAGACACCACAATGTGTTTAAGGATATTCCACAAAACACAGACTTTTATTTTGTCCATAGCTACCATTTCAGGTGCGAGAGCGAGAGCCATTGTCTTGCGACCACCGATTACCATGTGCCCATTTGCTCCACTGTTGGGAGGGATAATGTGTTAGGTGTTCAGTTTCATCCGGAAAAAAGTCAGTCTCAAGGAATCCGGTTTTTGACAAATTTTTTATTGTGGCGGCCGTGATGTCCAGACTGACTGTTGACCTAGTTGAAAAATTTCGGCGTATTGATCTCATAGATTTAGCTGAGGCTACCCATGAGGCTATTAACGACGGCATAGGCTTTAGTTGGGTGAGGCCGCCCTCCAACCAGCGCTTGGAGGCCTATTGGAAGGGTGTTTTAGTGGTGCCAGAAAGGGACCTCTTTATTGGTCGTTTGGATGGGTCGGTGGCAGGGTCCATTCAGCTTTTGCGTCCGCCCCCAAATTTTGAGGCTGGTGTGTTTTCCGCTTCAATAGACACTCATTTCGTTGCCCCCTGGGCGAGGGGGCATGGGCTAGCTAAGATGTTGCTGGAAGCGGCAGAGGAGGCCGCGCTAAAATCCGGTCTAACGGTCATGCGGTTGGAGGTCCGAGCTTCCCAAGAAAGGGCTGTAGCCTTATATCAGACCTGCGGTTACAGACGATGGGGGACACTTCAGAAATATCACCTAGTGGATGGGGGGTTTGTGCCCGGGTATTTTTATGTGAAGGATTTGGCATAAGATATCATGATTATTTATCCCGCTATTGACTTAAAGGATGGAAAGTGTGTGAGGCTTCTCAGAGGGGACATGAAAGCGGCTACAGTATTTTCAGAAGATCCAATTGCTCAAGTGTGCAATTTTTCTGAACAGGGCTTTTCATGGCTACACATTGTAGATCTCAATGGGGCCTTTGAGGGGCGTGCTTTTCACGGACATCTGATTAAAGAAATGGTGAAGGTTACAGATCTCAAAGTGCAGCTAGGCGGTGGCATTCGAAGCGCAGAAGCGCTTGAATCTTGGATAGGCGCTGGCGTTTCAAGAGTAATTCTGGGAACGGCAGCATTGCATAACCCGTACTTCGTTAAGAGTGCGTGCAAAAACTTTCCAGGCAAAATAGTCGTGGGGATAGATGGTCGGAACGGAATGGTTGCTGTCAACGGGTGGGTGGAACAGTCCGAGACCCCGGTCATAGAGTTAGGTAAAAGATTTGAAGACGAAGGGGTTTCTGCCATTATTTATACCGATATCGAACGGGATGGAGCTATGTCTGGTGTTAACTTGGAGGCAACGGCAGCTTTTGCTAATTCCTTGTCTATACCTGTGATTGCCTCAGGGGGCGTTGCCTCGATGGAAGATTTGCGGGCTCTGAAAAAGTTAGAGCGGAGAAACGTTGAAGGTGTAATTGTTGGCCGGGCCTTGTACCAGGGGGGGATTGATCCCCAGGAGGCCTTGGCGCTCATGGCTGCGAAATGCTGAAAACGAGACTGATCCCATGTTTGGATGTTGATGACGGAAGAGTTGTAAAGGGTGTCAACTTTGTAAACTTGGTAGATGCGGGCGATCCCGTGGAACAAGCCGCTGTATACGATGCGGCAGGTGCAGATGAGCTCTGTTTTTTGGATATCACCGCCTCCAGTCACCGCAGAGATATCATGTTGGATGTTGTTGCCCGCACGGCTACTCAATGTTTTATGCCTTTAACGGTTGGTGGGGGAGTGCGGGAAACAGAAGATATTAGGAGACTTTTGATTTCTGGAGCGGATAAGGTTTCCATAAATACAGCTGCGGTGGCAAGGCCAGAGCTGGTTTCTGAGGCCTCGGAAAAATTTGGACGGCAATGCATAGTGGTAGCGGTGGATGCGAAAGCCAATACTGATAATAGTTGGGAGGTGTTCACCCATGGTGGAAGACATGGAACCGGTTTAGACGTTGTCGACTGGGCCAGGCGTCTTGAGGACTTAGGGGCCGGGGAGATACTGCTCACCTCAATGGATCGAGATGGGACTAAGGTGGGCTTTGACGTGGCGCTGACTAAAGCCGTATCTGGCGCAGTTGGCATACCTGTAATAGCTTCAGGTGGTGCTGGTGACTTGAACCACCTAGTAGAGGTTGTTCGAGATGGACATGCCAATGCTGTTTTGGCTGCTTCGATATTTCATTTTGGTGAGTGTTCTGTTGGGGGAGCTAAAGAATTTATGGCGAAAGCTGGAATTTCGGTGCGCCCGGTTATCCCTGTGGATTGGAAAGAGTCTTAGCAACGATAAAAGGGGAGGAACCCAAAATGAAGGCCGATGCCTCTGAAAGGATTCGATTCGATAAAGCTGGACTGATCCCCGTGGTGGCTCAACAATATAATACAGGAGAAGTGCTAATGGTCGCCTGGATGGATCTTGAGGCATTCAATGCAACACTTAGCACGGGGTGGATGCATTATTTTTCCCGTAGCCGTCAGCAACTTTGGCAGAAAGGGGAGCAATCAGGCCAACGGCAATCTCTCGTTGAGCTTCTCTTGGATTGCGATGGGGATACCTTGCTAGCGTTAGTCGACCAGACAGGGGTAGCTTGTCATACTGGGCGAAGGAGCTGTTTTTTTACTCGGCTGTCCGAGATGGAGCCGAGGGAAATTAGGAACGTCTTAAAAAGCCGGGAGCAGTTGTATGGCTGATAATTCAGGGATCATTTTGGCGGAGTTATTTGACGTTATCAGGGCGCGTCGTTCGGCCGATCCAAAGGTTTCGTATGTGGCTGGACAGTTTTCAGGTGGCAAAGAACGGATTGGCCAAAAAGTAG
>CEOQ01047230.1_pt1 | contig 21856 bp, 26 predicted proteins | sample 361351 | NCBI WGS metagenome assembly CEOQ01 (sample SAMEA2619907, study PRJEB7988) | marine metagenome | biome: marine biome (ENVO:00000447); feature: deep chlorophyll maximum layer (ENVO:xxxxxxxx); material: "saline water (ENVO:00002010), including plankton (ENVO:xxxxxxxx)" | depth 60 m | reverse complement strand
ATAGTATTCTTATCATCCATTACTTGCCCCTATAGCTTTTTCTTTTTTTCTTCTCGATTGTCGCATTTCCTTTAAGATTTGCCAAACACTAATTAATGTTAATTTGGGTTTTTTTCAACCCAATCCAAGCAATTAACGAAGAGATAACACCTAGAATCATAAGTATTGAACCTAATATATACGATATTTGAAAAGCATACATAAATGATTCAATAGAATCCCTAGTTGAAGATGCATATATAAGGTCTACATCAGGTGAATTGGATTGATATAAAAAGGTGAAAAACCAACCGATGAGCGTAACTGCAGTTACGCTACCAAATGCTCTAGATATAGCGGATATAGCTCCGCCAGTACCTAAAGAATTTGACGACATGTTACCCATAATTAAACTTAAATTTGCACTTTGGAAAAGGCCTATACCAGATCCAACAATAATCATCCTAATACCTATTTCTACTAATGAAGATTCCGGAGATAATATGCTATATGATAATAGGCCTAAACTCACAATACATAGTCCTGCAACACTAGTAATTCCAGAGCCATATTTATCAGAAAAATATCCACCGATTGGAGAACATAACGATATTGAAATTGCGTTTAGTAATAGAAATATTCCTAAAATTATTGATGATGCGGAAATTATTTCTGCTACAAAAAAAGGAAGTATAAATAAATTAACAAAAGATCCCATATATAAAAATAGGTTTGCAAAAAAACCACCCAAAACAATAGGATTATTAATTAATGTAAATTCAATTAAGGGATTATTTAGTGATATTTGTCTTCTAATAAATAATATTATTGAACCTATTGATATTACTGAAGTAGAAAGAGTTGGTATTTGAATCCAGCCGATATTTGTCCCTAAATTTAAAAATAATACTGCAGATATAATACCAATGAATATTAATATTGCTCCAATCCAATCGAAATCAGTTGTTCTGTGGGTTTTTTGAAGGTTTGATGTGTTATAGGTTTTAATTACAATCAATGATCCAATAATACATAACACACAGATTGGTATCCTGCCTAAAAATATCCATTGCCAAGGTAAAAATTCTAGAATTACACCAGCAAATACTGTACCAAAAATCATGCCTAAACTTCCTATGCCTGCCATAATCCCAAGAGCTCTACCTCTATAAGATGATGGAAATAACGATGTTGCTAAAGCAGGGGCGATAGACAATATAGCGGAATTGCCAAATGCTTGTAATATACGAAATCCTAGAACAGTATTTATTGTAGGAGAAAGTCCAATAGATACCATTGCAATTGTGTATACTATTAATCCGAAAATAAACACGTTTTTTAATCCAAACGCGTCTCCGGCACTTCCCATTGGTAATTGTAAAGCTACAGTAGTCCCAAGGTAAAAAATTATCATAAAATAGGTGATGTTAGGAGAAACAGTGAAAAATTCTGAAATATTTGGTAGGGCGACATTCACACTTATATCTAAAGCACTTAGAAACATACCAGAACCAACCAGAATAAGTTGGATCCATTGAGTTCTACTTATTGAATCCGCAGAATTTATTTCATTCTTGTTGAGTTTATAGATCAAGATTATTATTTATTATGTATTAAGTAAGGGATTAACCCCATCTTCTAAGTCTACTTCTAAAGCATTAATGGATAAGCACAGCATATTGTAATATCCAATAATTGCTATCAAATCTATAAGTGCTTTTTGGCCTAATAAATGTTCTACTGCACTATAGGTTGCATTAGATATTTTGGTATTTTCTAATAATTCTTTTGTGAATTGTACAAATACGCCTTCTTTAGGAAGTAATTTACGTGGTGGAATATTGTTTTGTATAGTTTCAATTACTTCTTCTCTTATACCCGCTTCTCTAGCGGAAGCAACATGATGAGTCCAGACATATTCACAGTTTTGAATTTTAGATATAGTTAGAGTTATTATTTCCCTGATTTCAGAATTAATTGTAGAAGATACATATCTGAGTTCTTCTCCTAATGAAGCAATTTTGGTTGCAATTTCTGGGCTATTCAATAAAGCTTTAAATGGTCGGGCAACATGTCCTCGATATTTAGCTATTTCATCATAGAATTGTTGTTTGTCCTGAGGTATTTGATCTTTTTCTAAAATATCCACTCTGGGCATAGTTTTCCTCCAATTAAATTATTCTAGTTATTCCACGCTTTTTTAGCGATTTGATTAGCTTCTTTAATTATATATTCTTCATCTAAATTAAGAATTTTATGGTTTTTCATGATCCATTTACCATCTACCATAACTGACTCAACATCTTGTATTTGTCCCATATGAACCCAGTTAGAAACAACGTCCGTTTGAGGTATCATATGAGGTTGAAAGGTATTAACTATAATTAAATCAGCTTTATTCCCTTTGGCGATAAATCCTGCATCATTAATTCCTAAAGATTGGTAACCATTTTGTGTTGCCCATTTATATACTTCATTTGGATTAGGATTTCTACCATCCATAATTCGTACACGTTCCATAAATAATCCAGTTCTCATAACTTCGATCATATTTTCGTCCATATTATCTGAACCCATAGCAATATTGCACCCGTATTCCTCTAAATCTTTTATATTAGGGCTCAATCCTCTTCTAGCAGCGATAGATGAATTAAATGATACTGACGATTTAAACTTGCCTAATATTTGCTCTTCTTTTTTTGTCATACATCTACAGTGGGCAGCTACAAGTTTACTTGTTAAAAAGTTATTTTGTTCTAAATATTCGGTAGGGGTTGTACCAAAATTATCTTTAATGTTTTGTACCTCTCCCCATAATTGATTTAAGTGGATTGTTGACAGAATATCTAGTTTTTCTTGAAGTATTCTTAATTCTTGCAATGACTTTGGAGAATTCATATCAGGTGCATGTGCTGCAAGTGCTACAGTAACCCTTGATTGATCATATCCATTCCATTTTGTGTGTAAATCGATAATTCGTTCTATGCCATCCTCTAATTTTTGCTGATCAGATTCAAATTTACCTGGCTCTCCAATACTGCCAGACACTCTATCAGACATTTGCTCTGCTAAAACTAAACGTAGCCCAGTTTTTTGAAGTTCATTTGCATAGTTCATAATTCCTTGTGCAACTTCCATTGTGATTGTGGTCCCAGATTTTATTGCTTCTATAGCACCTAGTAAAACCATAATTTGTTGTTCTTCTGTAGAAATTTTTGGGAGAGATCTTCTTGGAGGACCAGGAAATGGGGGTGTATTAGCATATGATTCATTTTCAAAAACTCCTCGGGCTAATGTTAGATTTAAATGCGTGTGGCAATTCGCAAATCCTGAAAAAACTGCTCTGTTAGTCGCATCTATTATAGTCGAATCAGGATACTGTTTTAGGACTTCAGTATTTGGCAAGATATCAAGAATAATGTCATTTTCAATAACGATAGAATGATTTTCTAAAACTGAAATCATATTAGTATTCATTATAATCTTTCCATTTTGTATAGCTGTTTTCATATTTTTCTCCAGTAGTTATTAATTGTCTTAGTTTTTAAAACCTAGTAGTTTTATATCTTTTATGATTCCTTTTGATTGAATAAGAACTTTAAAGTCGCCATAATCATCTGGATCAATGAGGGTTTTCATAGCTATACGACTCAATTCTTTTCTTGCATATGATAATTCTTTTGTATCAAGTGAATCTAAATAAGAATAAAAACCTAGATTTTCTAAAAATCTACGCTGTAATGTATATCCTTGTGTTGTAAAACCTTGTTTTTCTCCAGCTTTCATAAGTGATGTGAAGTCGACAAATGATGTAATGTCTTGAGAACCAATATTTTGGTATGGATTGTTAGTATATTGATGTTGATTGTAGCACATTAGAGTACCACTACTATATTTTGATGAATAGAGATCTTTTGATAATTCACCGTAGTCAATTGATAGTGTAAAACCTCGATCCAAAGTTTCAAAAACTTCTGCCATCCAAGAATCAATGCCTAAATTTATTTCACCCCGGTATCCTTCTGGTAAATCAAGATTTAATGATGTTAAACGATTAGAAATTAATGGACTGGATGGTATATCTAAAATTTCAGTAAATCCTTTATCTGAATTTGTTACATATATCTCTTTTACTAATCCATCTTGTATAACAAATTGATGAAAAGGAAAATTATCTACTAATTCATTACAAAGAATACATCCAGTTATGTTTTTAAAAGGGGTAACTCCTTCTGCTTTTACTCGATTAATTCCCCACGTTATTTCTCTTTTATTAGGTCGACTATTTTGAGCTTTTCCATCCCAGCCAAGTGATTCTTCTAATGAATTTGGCCACCAGGGTTCGTAATCTGTAGCTACATATTGTAATGCGTCAGAAAGGCCAGAGTCTAGTAGCTGAATTTCGTCTACAATAGATCTCGCTAGAGCTCCGTCTCCAGAGCCCACTTCAATAACTTGGAAAGTAGAAGGGGAATCAAGAATTTCCCACATTTGGTTTAGTTGCTTTGCAATGAGTGTTCCAAATACTGGATGACTTGTTGGAGAAGTTCCAAATTCTGTATTAATTCTGTTCGCACGAGTAGAGTAAAAGCCTCCTTTGGGGGAGTAAAGACAAATTTGCATAAACTGAGAAAACGTTATCGGTCCGTTTTGTTGAATAAGAGCTCGGATTTCTTCTTCAACATTTTTCACACATCACCTCTGATTTTTGAACTCTAATCCATATCTGGCACTTATCCAACCAGCTCCCATAGCACCTATTATGGCAATTAAGTAATTTTCTCCATTAAATAATAGATTGGTTACCAGTATAGCAATAATCGTAGCAATACTCATACTTAATACATATGTAAGAAAAATTCTTAACTTCATAATTTACTCGTATATTGATTTTTTGAATAATGTACACTATTCTATTATTATATATATTATAGCTAAGGATACCAAAATGCCACGAGGTGGATCAAGGATTGGAGCTGGTAGACCTAAAGGTCAAGGTAAATATAAAGAATCAACCAGACCTGTTCGAATACCTGAAAGTATGATTCAAGAAATATTAGAATATGTTGAAACGAATGGTTATAACTTGCCTTTATATGCCAGTGCAGTACAAGCTGGATTTCCTTCTCCTGCTGATGATTACCTTGAAGGTAATTTAGATTTAAATAAACACCTTATTAAGCATCCGACTGCTACATTTTTTGTAAGAGCTGCAGGCCAATCCATGATTAAATCAGGTATTCACCATGGTGATATTTTAGTAGTTGATCGAAGCCTGGAGGCAAAAAATGGGAAAATTGTTATAGCAGCAATAGATGGGCAACTAACGGTAAAGAGGTTGAAAAAATCATCTCAAGGAACCTATCTTGTACCTGAAAATGATGATTATGAACCTATCAAAATTGAAGAAAATAATGATGTGGTAATTTGGGGTGTAGTAACTAATGTATTGCATCAGGTATAGAAATTATGAGTATATTTGCATTAGTCGACTGCAATAATTTTTATGCATCTTGTGAACGAGTTTTTAATCCTGATTTGATAGGGAAACCAATTGTTGTTCTTTCTAATAATGATGGATGTGTTATTGCACGCTCTAATGAAGCAAAAGAACTTGGTATACCTATGGGGGCTCCTTATTATCAATATAAATCATTTATAGAGAAAAATAATGTCAAAGTATTTTCTTCTAATTATCAGTTTTATGGCGATATGTCACAACGTGTTATGAGGTCATTAAGTATGATGCTACCCAATCAAGATTTAGAAATCTATTCGATTGATGAGGCATTTTTACGTTTAGACGGATTTGTAAAACGGGATTTATTTGAATGGGCGATTGAAGTAAGAAGTAGCATTCTTAAATGGACAGGAATACCCACATCTATTGGTATAGCTTCTACAAAAACACTTTGTAAAATTGCTAATCATGTTGCAAAAAAACAGACTCAAAACGGTGTGTTTGATTTACGAGATATAGATTTGCAAGAATATATTATCTCAGATTTACCTGTGGAAGAATTATGGGGTATATCTCGTAGATGGGGCGAGAAATTACGAGCTCTAGGTATATCTACAGCACTGCAATTAAAAAATGCCGACCCAAAGTTTATACAGAAAAAATTAAGTGTTGTAGTGGAGAGAATAGTATATGAACTTCATGGAATATCTTGTCTTGATTTAGAAAAACAAATGCCCAAAAAGTCTATTATATCTTCTAAATCTTTTGGGAATTTACTTTATGAATTAAAACCAATAGAACAGGCATTATCTACTTATACAGCGCGAGCTTGTGAAAAAATGCGACAACAAGGCAGTAAAGCTAATGGTCTATACATTTTTTTACAAACTAACCCTTTTAGAGATGATCTACCTCAGTATAGAAATAGTTTGAAGTTTAACTTTGAATTACCTACATCTGACACAACTGTTATTATCCAGATTGCCAAAACATTATTAAAAAAAATATATATATCTGGGTATCACTATCATAAATGTGGAATTATGTTATTCAATTTGGTTTCAGAACAGTATCAACAGGGACACTTTTTTACTTCTTATGATCCATCTCGAGATAGTTTAATGAAATCAATAGATAGAATTAATGAGTTTATGGGGCGAGATACAATATTTTATGCAGCTCAAGGAGTTAAACAAAATTGGAAGATGCGACGAAACAATCTTTCCCCGCGATATACCACAAATTGGGAAGAACTCGTGAAAGTATATTAGCATCTAATACTGAAAATCATATATAATGTTGAGATATGACTTATATATATAAAGGATGCTTGAACACGTGACTAGTGCGAAAATTGGCTGTTTATTGATGAATATTGGAACTCCATCAGAACCTACTGTATCAGGCTTAAGAACCTACCTTAAGGAATTTTTATCTGACCCTGATGTAGTTGATACTAATCCGATTTTACGATGGATTATTGTCAATTTGCTTGTTGTTCCTTTTAGACCCCAAAAAGTATTGCCACAATATCAAAGCGTTTGGATGGATGAAGGATCTCCTTTACTTGTTTACACCCAAAAATTCGTAAAAAAAATTACAGAGAAAAACACTGATATTATATTTGATATAGGTATGAGGTATGGCACACCATCTATAGAGCAAGGACTCAAAAATTTGGTAGAAGCCAATGTCGAAAAAATTATATTGTGCCCAATGTTCCCACAGTATGCTCAAGCGACGTCAGGGTCTTGTATAAAAAGAGCTATTGAAGTGATTGAACATGAAGATATCAATATTCCTTATGAAATTAATTCATATTTTTATGATGAAGATTTTTTAATTAATTGTTTAGCTGAAACAATTAAAAATTCAACAGCATATCATGAAAGCGAATTTCTTCTCTTTAGTTTTCATGGTTTACCAGAACGACAAATTAAAAAAATGGATACTTCTAACAACCATTGTTTAGTTCAGGAGAACTGTTGTGAAATTGAGTGTGAGTTTAATCAGTTGTGTTATAAGCGCCATTGTTATGAAACAGTGCAAAGAGTAGTTGATAAAGCAGATTTAAAAAAACCTTTTGATATAGCATTTCAAAGTCGATTTGGTATTGATCCCTGGATTAAACCTAACACTACAGATATTATTGAAGCATTACCTAAAAAAGGTATAAAGAATATTTCAGTTATTTGCCCTGCGTTTACTTTCGATTGTTTGGAAACTCTTGAGGAAATAGCTATTAGAAATCAAGAATACTTTATTGATGCAGGTGGAGAAAGTCTAACATTAATACCCGCTTTAAATGATAACGATAATTGGGTTAATGAATTTTATAACTATATATATCAGAAGTTTGCTAGAGTATGAGAGGTAATTATGAATAATGAAGAATATAAAAATAAATTAACACCCGCTCAATATGAAGTAACAAGAAACAAAGCAACTGAACCACCATTTACAGGCGAATATTTACATAATAAAGAAGATGGTACTTATCTTTGTGTTTGTTGTGCTAATCCATTATTTTCATCTGATACAAAGTATGATTCAGGTTGTGGATGGCCAAGTTTTTGGGACGCTATGGATTCTGAGCAAATAAAGGAAGAAGTAGATACTTCACATGGCATGGTAAGAGTTGAAATAACATGTGTAAAATGTGATGCTCATTTAGGGCATGTATTTCCAGATGGACCAGCGCCAACCGGTTTAAGATATTGTATCAATTCCGTTTCTTTGGATTTTAAAAGTTCTTCTGAATAGTATCATCCTTCAGGCCCGTCCCATTTATATTTTGTTGGACGACCGAGTTTCCCGTATTCAGTTTTATTTTCTTCAGGAGATATATTAGCAATTTCATTTTTCAGAGAAATCTTATTATCTTTTTGCTTGGTATGATTTTGGTTTAGTTTTTTATTTTTTTTCATGGTATGATTTCCTTTACATTAATATATCACAAGAATCTTGAGGATAGTAATAATATGACTATTTATGATCCAAAGTTTTGGCGTTGGCAAGTAGAGGAAAGGCTTGCAGTTTTAAAACAAGAATTCAAATTAATGCGTTCAGATGATCCATCTAGAGGAGATTTGCAAAAGAGAATTGGTATGCTTGAGAATGAACTAAAACAGATAGACAAAGAGGATGAAGAACATGGAACGCAGTGGTATGATGAAGAGACAGGCGCTGCCGCTGATATGTAACTTTATAAGGTGTTAGTAAATGACAAATATAATTGAAAAATTTGACAAAATCACCAAAACTGCTTCACGGAGTTTGGGTTTTAAAATTACCAAAGATGAAGATAAAAATCCTTCATCAATAATTATGGTTTCTACAAAAACAGTTACAAAACAATCAGTAAGTTCTTTTAAAAAAATCAATCCTGATGCATTGATTATTTATTCTGAAGATTTACCAAAACCAAAAGCTCAATTGTTAAAGGATTTTTCTTGGGGTATCAGTATTAATTCTTTGACAATTCAGAAAGCTGAGAAAACCCTTAAAAATAAACCTGAATTTATCATGTTCGGAGTTGAGAATTCATCAATAGAACCACTTGAAGAAGGATCAATCGGAAGATTTTTATTTGTAGAAAATGATATTACTGAATTGTATGTAAAAAATTTAGAAGATTTACCAATAGATGTAGTTGTTACATCACTTCCTGATGAGCCTAATATTACACTAAATACTCTTGTTGTCTTATCAAACATAAGAAACTATATCACTAAATATTTCTTTATTGAATCGAGTAAGAAATTAACAACTAGAGAATTACAAGAATTAAGAGAAATTGGTATTGATGGTTTTATTTTTAATGAATCTATTGGTACAAAAGAAATATTAGAATTAAAAGAAAATATACTTAAATTGCCTGATAAGAAAAACAAAAATACTAGTAAAAATAATGATCGAATATCTTTTTCTGTAGACAATGTTGATATAGAAAATGAAGATGATGACGAATAGTATCAAATATTCTTTTAGAAATGGGGTTTTCCATGGATAAAATAGCAATAATTGGATTGGGTTTAATAGGTGGGTCTATAGGACTTGCCCTAAAATCTGGTAAACGTTCTGATATAGAGATTTGGGGATACGATCAAGATAATGCCGTTGGAAACAAAGCAAAAAAAGTTGGTGCAATCGATAAATCTGTATGGAATTTACCAGATGCAGTTAAAGAAGCCAAAATCGTAATAATTACTACACCTGTTTTGTCGGTACGACAAATTATGGAAGATATTGCAGAACATTTATCACCTGGAGCTATTGTTACTGATACTGGAAGTACAAAAAGAGTGATTATGGATTGGGCAGATGAATATTTACCAGAAAATGTTCATTTTGTAGGTGGTCATCCCATGGCTGGACGTGAAACTTCTGGTATTGGAAGTGCTGACGGTACTCTTTATAAAGGATGTCGCTATGTAGTGATTCCGCATGCTAAAGCTGATCAAAAAGCTGTAGATTCTATTATTTCAATGATTGAATATATTGGTGCTAAACCCTATTTTATGGACCCTCAAGAACACGATAGTTATGTTGGGGCGGTTAGCCATCTACCAATGATGTTATCCAAAGCACTTATATTATCTACAAGTCAAAGTCCTTCTTGGAGAGAAATCGCTAAACTTGCATCAACAGGATATAAAGATATTTCTAGATTAGCTTCAGGTAGTCCAATTATGCATTTAGATATAGCTTTAACAAATAAAGATTCAATTATTTATTGGATAGATCGCGCTACTGAACAACTACAAAATATAAAAATGTTAATTGAAAAAACTGATGTTGAAGACATAGATGAAAAAGAAGAATCTATGGACGAATTATTAGATACATTTTTAGAAGCATTGCATTCCCGAGAAAGTTGGCTTTATAGATATGAAGCTGGGGAAGATTTTGACGATTTAGGCAACAACCCAACTCAACCTGATCTTCCAACCTCTAGTGATCAAATAGCTGATATGTTGTTTGGAGGTAGACTAAGGGAAAGATATCAAAAAATGTTTGAAGTTACATCAAAACAATTAATAGATAATCAGAAGAAAAACAGGCGATGGAGTAGATGATATGGAGATGGTTGTCGGTAAATCTTCTCAGATACAAGGAGAACTATATTTACCTGGAGATAAATCAATATCCCATCGATCAGTAATATTTAATTCTATATCAAATGGTACTGCTAAAATAACTAATATTTCTCTTGGGCAAGATTGTATTTCTACTATTAATATTATGAGAAATATGGGAGTAGAGATTGATCTCAACGAACAAGATACGACTACTCTTATTATAAAAGGGGTTGGTAGAACGGGACTAAGAGAACCAAATATAGTTTTAGATGCAGGTAATTCTGGCACCACAATGAGGCTCATCTCAGGACTATTGTCCGCCCAACCATTTTTTTCTGTACTAACAGGAGATGATTCTCTGCGTTCTAGGCCAATGGGTAGAATAATTTTACCTTTGAAACAGATGGGTGCAAATATATTAGGGAGAGATGGAAATACTAAAGCTCCGTTTGCAATATACGGTTCAGAGTTAGAAGGGATTGAATATACTATGCCTGTGGCTAGTGCACAATTAAAATCGTGTTTAATATTAGCTGCAATTAATAGTGTGGGCAAAACGATTTTGCATCAACCAGCTCTTTCTAGAGATCATACAGAGAAAATGCTAGGGAATATGGGCGTTAATATACAAAATGATGGATTGAAATTAACAATAGAACCATTTACTGGTGAATTTAAAAGTATAGATGTAAATGTCCCTGCAGATATAAGTTCTGCAGCTTTTTGGATTGTTGCTGGTTTATGTCATCAGCAAGGAAAGATTACTTTGAAAAATGTAGGAATTAATCCTTCTAGATCTGGCATTTTAGATGTTATGTCTGAAATGGGTGGGAATATATATGTAAAAAATGCAACTATTGTTGCAGGAGAAGAAGTTGCAGATATTGTAGTAGAACCAAGTGAATTACAAGGTATCGAAATTAGTGGGGATATTATTCCAAGATTAATAGATGAAATTCCTATAATTGCTTTAGCTGCTTGTTTTGCTAAAGGAAAAACAGTTATAAGAGACGCATCTGATGCACGGAATAAGGAAAGTGATCGATTATCCATTACAGTTAGTGAATTATCAAAATTTGGTGCTGATATTGAAGAGACTGTAGATGGTATTATTATTAATGGTGTTGGTAGTTTAAGCGGTACAATTTGTGAATCATTTAACGATCATCGTATAGCAATGATGGAAGCTATAGCTGCTATTTTATCACAGGGTAAAACAACTATAAAAAATAGTGAATGTGTTGCAATTTCTTATCCGCAATTCTGGGATGATTTGAGTAATTTAACAGGAGACCACTACGATGCCTGATACAAAACTTTTTGTTATTTCAGGGCCTTCTGGTGTGGGTAAAGATACAATAATTAATCATTTAAAGTCTCGAGATAAGAATTGGTATTTTGTAGTTACAGCTACAACTAGATCTATACGAGAAGGTGAAAGAGATGGTAAAGATTACCTATTTCTTACAGATGATCAATTTCAGGCAATGTTAGATCGAGACCAATTTATAGAAAATGCAGAAGTTTATGGGAATAGGTATGGAGTACCTAGTTCGCAATTTGATATAGCAAAATATTCTAACCGCCATGCAATATTAAAAATCGATGTGCAGGGCGCTTTAACAATTAAATCAAAATTTGATGATGCTATTTTGATATTTGTTCAACCAGAGAGTATTGATCAATTAATTTCTCGTTTAACTACAAGAAATTCAGAAAATCAAACTGAATTAAAATCAAGAATATCAAAAGCTTCTTATGAAATGGATCAAATTGAACATTTTGATTATATTGTTACCAATAATGATAATGAAATTTTAGAATCAGTAGAGATGATTGATAAAATTATTTCTTCACATTGATCTACCTGCTATGATGTTATTTTGGAGGTAATATGGCAATTGATAAAGAAACAGTTGAGTATGTATCTAGGTTGGCTAAAATCAGACTCGATGAAAAAGAATTAGGTGAATATACCAATCAACTAGATGATATTTTAGATCATATTAAAGTTTTAGAAGGTGTTGATACCAAAGGTGTTGAACCTCAGTACGGGATTTTACAAACAGTTATGCGCGAAGATAGAATAGCTGAATCTTTAGAACAGTCCCAAGTTTTACAAAATGCTCCTGATGTTGAGGGCGAATATATTAAGGTCAAGCCAGTATTAGAATAATTAATAACTTGAAAGATTAAAAATATGGATTTAGAACTACAAAAGATGACGATTAATAGTGCGCGAAAATTACTTGATGAAGGGTCTATTTCTTCCAAGGAATTAACACAACTATATCTTGATCGAATAGGAAACACAGAAAATCTTATTCAGAGCTATGTGACAGTAGATGGCGAAAAAGCTTTAAAACAAGCTGAAACTGCTGATGAGATTATTAAATCTGGAAAAGCATCATATTTAACAGGTATTCCTTTACAGATTAAAGATAATATGTGTACAAAGGATACGTTGACAACGTGTTCTTCAAAAATGCTTGAAAATTTTATCCCTCCATATGACGCAACTGTTGTAAAGAAATTGAGAGATGAAAATGCAGTTTTTCTTGGCAAAGGAAATTTAGATGAATTTGCTATGGGTTCATCTACAGAAAACTCTGCATTCAATACAACAAAAAATCCTTGGGATATTACAAAAGTCCCAGGCGGGAGTAGTGGGGGGCCGGCCGCAGCTGTTGCAGCATCTCAAGCCATAGCTTCTCTTGGATCAGACACCGGAGGATCGATTAGACAACCAGCATCTTTATGCGGGGTTGTTGGCCTGAAACCTACATATGGTCTAGTTAGTAGATTTGGGCTTATAGCATTTGCATCCTCACTTGATCAAATTGGACCAATAACCAAAGATGTTACGGATTGTTCAATACTTCTCAATTCTATAGTTGGTAATGATATAAATGACTCAACTTCTTTGAAGTATGATTCTCCTGACTATTTGAACAATTTATCTGATGATATTTCTAATCTAAAAATAGGTGTTCCAAAAGAGTATTTTGTATCTGGTATAGATAATAAAGTTCGAGAATCTGTTGAAACAGCAATTAAACAATTGGAATCTCTTGGAGCAAAGGTTGATCGGGAAGTTTCTTTACCCTCAAGCGAGTTGGCATTAGCTGTATATTATATTATTGCCCCATCAGAGTGTTCTTCCAATCTATCAAGGTTTGATGGAGTAAAGTATGGTTTTCGATATAAAGATGGGAACTCTATGTGGGAAGAATTAGAAGTTACGCGTCAATTAGGATTTGGACCAGAAGTGAAACGAAGAATCATGTTGGGTACCTATAGTTTATCTTCAGGATATTATGACGAATATTATTTAAAGGCTCAAAAAGTAAGGACTGTAATTATTAATGAATTTGAAGAAACTTTTAAAAAATATGATTTATTAGTAACTCCTACATCTCCTACCACTGCGTTTGGTGTAGGTGAAAGAACCGATAATCCACTTCAAATGTATTTAAGTGATGTTTGTACTGTCCCCGTTAATATTGCTGGGCTTCCTGCAATATCTATACCTTGTGGATTTTCTGATGGATTACCAATTGGTTTGCAAATTATTGGGCCAAGGTTTAGCGAACAAAATATTTTAAATCTTGCATATGCTTTCGAACAAAATACTGAATGGCATAAATATAATCCAAGGATCGAGTAAATTATGTTCATGTTAGTAAAGATTGAATTACAGAATTTCAGTTTGTGGAAGTCAATTTGGGATAAAGAAAAGGCTGTACGAGAGTCGTATGGATGTGTCAGTGAAAAAATATTTCGTAACTCAGTATCAGATAAAGAAGTATTTATATTAACAGAATGGGAAGATATTGAAGATGCTCAAGAGTTTGGTATGTCTGATGATTTACGAAAGTCTTTAGGGAAGTCAGGAGGACTTGGACGACCAGAGGTTTCTTTCATAGACGAGATTTCCTAATACTCTTTACTGATACCATTTTTCATTTTCTGTCATTTTGAGAAATATATTTAGTAATTCTTCACTAGAACATAATAAACCCTTAGTAAGAAGATTAGCTTGTTTTAATGTTGCTTTATCAAGGGTAATTCCGTTGCTTTCTGTTACCAATAATAATCCTGCAGCTATATCCCAAGGTGAAAGAGAATGATGTAAAAATATATCGATTCGCCCAGAAGCAGCATATGCCATTCCTAACGCTGCTGAGCCAAATACTCTTAAGCATTGCATGGTAGGAAAAAGATTTTCAATAAGTTTGAAAGCATGTATAGCTTTATCATCTATGCGACCTATATCTAGTCCAATTATAAAATCTCCTGGATTTGTTTTTGTGCTAACTTGCATTGATTCTCCATTAAGAGTAGCTCCTTGATTGGATTGAGAAAAAAATAGCTCGTCTCGTATTGGATCATATATTGACCCAACAACTGGGTTGTTACCTTGAACTAAACCGATTGATACACAAAAATGCGGTATACCTGCTGCAAAATTTCTTGTACCATCAATGGGGTCAATAACCCATCGTAATTCATCGGATATTATATTACCGCCATATTCTTCACCAAGAATTTCAATGTCAGGAAAATATTGCCCCAATCTTTCTCGAATTAAAGTTTCTGAAGCTAGATCTATATTTGTAACTGGGTCTGATGGGCTCTTAAAGGATATTTGTTTTGTAGTATAAAATCCCTCTTTAACTAATTCCCCAGCTTCTTTAATTATAGATGTAAGAATTGGTTGGATTTCAGTGTCATTCATGTTATTAAAAATCAATATAATGTTCCTTTAATATTATTAAATTTCTGTAGAAATATTACTTCGTATAACTATACTTAGTATATAGAATAACATTGTTTAATATCTGTTTTGTAATAAAAAGTGTAACTCACAAATATTTATTGTCGTGCTTTTGGGGATTTATAATACCTGTTGTTCTTTTTTTACAGCAATTAAGATTGTTTGATACATATATAAGATTATTTCTCTAAATATGTTTTTTGAAGAGAAATTGTCTAATTCTATATATTTATACTAATTCTAAGCTATTGGCCTTGACGGTTATACCTATGTAGAAATCGCCTAAAATCGACGAGAAACAATTTTTAGTATTAAATTCTTGTATCTCAACAAGGTTTGATTTTGACATACATTCCTGACGATTTCGTTTTGTCAGAATACATACCTTTTTAAGATAAATTTTCCTATTTTTATAAATGATGCAGTCTGGTTAGTTTTAATTGTCGTTATTTATTACTTGTATACAAATATTAACTTAGTTTAATTGATAACTTTTAAGATAAATTGAATTAGTCCGTACACTATGAATACAATGCATAGTGATATTGGTATGGTAAATACTAATCCGCTTCCACCCTCTAGTGAATCACTTTTCATCCATAAAAATATTCCAATTATGACTCCCAGAATTGTTAACTCTACTAGCAAATTAATTTCCTTATTAGAATTTTAGTTTTGTTAATTTTAAATCTTTGTGTGGAGGTAGAGTTAAAATAGATTCAACCAACTTCCAATCATCACCAGTAAGTCTTTTAAGTAATTGAAATACACCAGGTTCAGGAGATTTTATTATTCTATCTTTTACTAATTGTTTAATTCTGTTATCGAAAAATCGTTCAAATTGAGAGTGTCGTACTTCTGGGTTTCTTCCAAAAGACTTGAATATATTAAACCAACCTTTGGATAGATAAGTTATACTGCCTTTTTTAAGTTGTTCCCTAGTCTTTTCAACCGTACCACCACTAATGTATTTAAGTTGGATTAGTAAACATGAATCAAGTATGGCAGTGGATGGCCTATTAGAATCCTTCGATTTTATTTTAGGATTGATAATATGTTTATTTACTAGTCGTAAAATTGTATCTTCTGTACTTTTAGTTATAAGATCCTTATTTGATTTCCATATATTTTCGTCATATTTATCGATAATGTATTGTTCCCAATCAAATTTATTTAAAACAGTTTCTTTTTCTTGTTTAAGAATGTATTTATCCATGAATTCAGTTAATTCATCTACCACATCAATAATGCACTTATCTTGTATTTCTGCTATTATTTTTAGTCGTTCATGTGTGCTAGACCTTAGTCTTAATACAGCATATTTCTTATCTGTTTCCATGTCATTATTTTAATAATGTATACAATATATTTAAACATTAAATCAATATATTAATTTCCAATTTCTGTATAAAAACCTTTCTGTAAAATAAATAGTAGCAATAGTAAGTACTAAACCCTATAATAACGTTACTTTATTTATTATTGAAAAATAATGACGGAATCATTCATTAAGGAGGATTACTTTGATTAGAGAATTCCAAGGAAAAAAACCTAAGATTCATCCTACAGCATTTGTTAGTGAGTTTGCATATGTTATTGGTGACGTTGAAATTGATGAATATACCATGATTTTACCTGGAGTTATAATTCGTGGGGATAGTGGGAAAATTAAAATTGGTAAGAGAACAAATATTCAAGATAACAGTGTAGTTCATTCTGATGCAGACTCTTGGATAGGTGATGATTCTACAATTGGGCATGGAGTTGTATGGCATGGAAGAATTCTATCTAATAATTGTTTAGTTGGGAATGGCGCCGTAGTAAATGATGGAGTTGAAGTAGGAGAATTATCAATAATAGCAGCGGGTTCAGTTGTTCTTGAAGAGGCAAGAATCCCTGAAAAGACTATTGTAACAGGTATACCTGGCAAACCTCGTGGGGAAACATCTGAAAAACATCATGAATTAATAAAAAGAACTGCATCACATTACACTCAAAGAGGCAAAAACTATAAAGCAGAAGGTGGATTAGAAGGATAACTATATAGTTATTACATTGATTCAGGTTTAGACATTCCCATTAAATCTAAACACTTACCTATAACTATAATAAATCCCTCTACGAGCTTTACCCGAGCACTGGTGATTTCTTTGCTTTGACTTTCATCAATAACTCTGCAATTTTGATAGAAGAGATGGAATAATGTAGCTAGCTCTAATGAGTATTTTGCAAGATGATGTGTTTCATAACGATCAGCAGCAATTTGGATAATTTCTGTTAGTTCAGAGAACTTTTTAAGCAAATTTATTTCATGCTCGTTTTCTAGTAGCGTAAAATTACCATCATTCAACGTAATGTTTCCTTCTTTTACAGATTTTAGGATCGAGAATGCACGAGCATGGGCATATTGAATGTAAAATACAGGATTCTCTGAAGATTTTTTTTGTGCAAGATCAATATCAAAATCCATATGACTATCTGGTGATCTTGAAATAAAAAAGTATCTGCACGCATCAGGCCCAACTTCTTGAACTAACTCATTTGTTGTAATTATAGTTCCTGCTCTTTTTGAAGCACGAACTTTATCTTCACCTTGTTTAAGACTTACTAATTGATAAAGCAGGATACTCAGTTTGGTACGATCTATTCCTATAGCTTCCAATGCAGATTTTAATCGCGATATATGACCGTGGTGGTCTGCTCCCCAAATATCGATTACTTTGTCATAGTTTCTTACAAGGAATTTGTTCCTATGATATGCAATGTCAGTAGCATAATATGTTGGTTCAAGATTGGTACGAATTAATACATGATCTTTTTCTTCTCCAAAGTCTGATGCTTTAAACCAGACTGCATTATTTTTTGTAAATGATAGTTGATTTGTTTCAAATTGATTCATAGTGTCATTAAATTCTCCGCTGGTAAATAAAGATTTTTCGGAAAACCAGTTATCAAATTCGACATTAAGATTTAAAAGATCTGATCGTATATTTGAAAGCATTTTGTTTAAAGCTATAGGTTTAATTTCGGCTTCATTTAATGTTTGAGTATTGTTTTCATCATGTATTTCTTGTGCAATTCCTTCAATATAATCTCCCATATATCCATTTTCTGGCATTGGGTATTCTTTTCCATTAAGAATGGAATATTTTGAATATACTGACTTAACAAATAAATCGATTTGATTTCCAGCATCATTAATATAATATTCTTTTGAAACCATATCTCCAGATGCTTGAATTATGCTTGCGAGGCTACTGCCTAGCACAGCTCCTCTGGCATGCCCAACATGTAAAGGGCCTGTTGGGTTAACGCTTACGAATTCTAATTGGATTTTTATTGGATTTGTTTTTATGATATTTCCATATTTATTACCTGATTTCAAGATTTCGTTTAGGTGGTTTTGTACCCATTCTTGGCTTAAGTAGAAGTTTATAAACCCAGGAGGAGCAACTATGATTTTTTCAAAAACTGTATTGGTTTTTTCATTATCTAAATTTGTTGTTAATGCATTTGCGATTTCTAAAGGATTGGTTTTTAATATCTTAGTAAGTTTTAGAGGTAAACTTACTGCAAAATCTCCATTATCTGTGTTCTGTGGTCGTTCAACCTCAATTTGACCGACATCAAATATTGGTAATGTTCCATTTTTATGACAAGTGTTAATACTTTCTGAAATTAACTCTTTTATATAGTCTCTAATTAACATAATATTGTTATCAATTATTAAAATATTAATTATATACGAAAAATTATTTTTTGTTTGGTATAATGAAAAGCCTGTAAAGAATTTTATATTAGGAGAATAAAAATATGTTTCGATTTTTAACTGCTGGAGAATCTCATGGTAAAGGTTTAACAGTGATAGTAGAAGGATTGCCGGCAGGCATTCCTGTTAGTGAAAAATATATTGCTGCTGACATGGCAAGACGACAAGTTGGATATGGCCGTGGAGGTAGAATGAAGATCGAAACAGATTTTGCTGAAATTTTATCAGGAGTTCGGCATGGTCTTACAATGGGTAGTCCTGTAGCAATGTGGATCGAGAACCGAGATTGGTCTACAGGAACAGGACCAGATGGGGTTAATTGGACTGATGAAATGAGCATAAATCCTACTGATGTTGAATATCAAAAGCTCACCAAACTTAGACCAGGTCATGCCGATACTGCAGGAACACTTAAATATCATCAAGATGATGCTCGAAACATATTAGAAAGATCAAGTGCCAGAGAAAGTGCTGCTAGAGTTGCTGCTGGTTCAATAGCAAAAAGATTTTTAGAAGAATTCGATATTGAAGTTCATTCTCATGTAACTTGTATTGGTGGTGTTCATTCAAATTATATGGGTGAATTAGATTGGGATTTACTAGAACAAGCACCATTTCATCAAGAAAATCCAGAGGGCTCCAAGCTTGCAGCAGTGAGATGTTTTGATCCTGAAAAAGCCTCTGAAATGATTGAAACTATCGATCGTGCAAGGGCTAATGGAGATAGTGCAGGAGGAATAATTCAAATTGTTGCAACGGGTTTACCAATAGGTTTAGGGACTCATATACAATGGGATAGAAAAATCACCACTAAACTTGCTGGGGCTGTTATGAGCATTAATGCTGTAAAAGGAGTTGAGTTTGGTGCTGGATTTAGCCAGGCAGATCTTTTTGGTTCACAAGTCCATGATGTGATTTTACCAAAAAGTAAATGGAATAAAGATAATAATAAACCAGGGTATGGTGCATGGTCTAGAAAAACTAATAATGCTGGTGGTGTGGAAGGCGGTATGAGTAATGGCGAACCATTAGTTATTAATGCTATAGTAAAGCCGATAGCAACAATAATTAATGGACTAGAAACAGTGGATTTACATACTGGAGACTTTGTCGACAAAGCTCATTTTGAACGTAGCGATATAACTTTTGTTCCTACTTGTGCAGTTATTGGTGAAGCTATGGTTGCATGTGTAATTGCAGAAAGTATGCTTGAAAAATTTGGTGGAGATCATTTAGATGAAACCAGAAGGAACTATCATTCTTATCTTGATACAATTACACCCTAATAAATGATTTGTTCTTCAACCATTTTATCAATAGTGCTTTGTTCAATACCCAAAAGTTTGTTTAGGATATAGTTATTATTGGCTCCAAGTTCAGGCGCAGGAGTTATCTTTGTTTCAGGAGCATTATTCAGTGTCCAAGGAACATTGGGGAGTTTAATGCCCTTAAAGTCTTTATGAATGTAGTCACTGACAAAATTTCTATCCAAATGATGTTTATTTTGTATAACTTCTAAACTATCCATTGATGCACCACACATAATACCATTTGCCTGTAGTTTTTCCATTAGGTCAAACTTATCAAATTGTTTTGTCCAGTTTGAAATTAACTGTGTTAATTTCGCCCTATTTTCGATTCTTTTTTCATTGGAATTATATTTATTCAATTCAGAGATTTGTGATATTTCACAAAATTTAGTCCAGTCTTCATCATTTTCTATGACTAGAGCAATCCAGGAGTCGAATCCATTACATGGAAAAAGGTCATGAATACCGACATTTGACTCAAAATTTCCATCTCTTTCAATAATTTTGTTGTTCATAAAAAAATTCATCAAGGATTCTTGTAATAATGTGGTATTTGCTTCTGCCATCGAAAAATCAACATACTGTCCTAATCCTGTTCTATATCTTCCGGATAGACAACTAGCTACTAGGAATGTTTGCATCATTCCAGTTAATGGGTCTGCCCAAACGCCGCCAATCATAGGTGGTTTTTCAGGTATCCCTGTTTGATAACTCCACCCGGTGAAGCATTGGAGTAATGTACCATAAGCGACATGGTCTTTATCAGGCCCCGAGTGTCCAAGACCTGAAGAAGAAACCATAATTAGGTTTGGGTTATCTTTCTTAATATCTTCATATCCAAGCCCTATACGTTCAATTACACCACTGGCATAATTTTCTACAAGAACATCACTGATTGATATAAGCTTTTTAGCAATATCTACACCTTCTTCAGTACGTAGATTAAGACTTAAAGAAGTCTTGGATTGATTTAAAAAATGGAAGTTTCCACCACCGCCTACTCTTGTAGGGTCTGGTCTTCTGTGACTTTCTATTTTTATTATTTCTGCACCCATCATGCCTAGCATTCTCGTGCATGTTGGCCCAGCAATGATCCAACTAAAGTCTATTACTCGTATGCCTTCTAATGGTAATTTATTCATAAAAGTGATTCTAAAATGCAATTTACATAATGTTAAGTAGTTATTAATATTTTTTGTGTTGTGTTTTGCATAATTATTAACTATAAAGGTAAAAACACGATAGAACTATAAGAATAGGAGAAGACGTAGTGTTAGGCCGTTTAAGTAATTTTCCACAAGAACAGCGAAAAATTATCCGTGGTTGGTGCTTATATGACTGGGGTAACTCAGCTTTTTCTACAAGTATAATGGTGGCTATTTTACCTCCATACTTTGTTGCTATATTTAAAGAAGCCTACCCACAGGGTCTTGATTTTGGCCCGTTTACTTTTACAGCAAGTTCTATATGGGCATTAGC
>CEOQ01080875.1_pt1 | contig 21909 bp, 17 predicted proteins | sample 361351 | NCBI WGS metagenome assembly CEOQ01 (sample SAMEA2619907, study PRJEB7988) | marine metagenome | biome: marine biome (ENVO:00000447); feature: deep chlorophyll maximum layer (ENVO:xxxxxxxx); material: "saline water (ENVO:00002010), including plankton (ENVO:xxxxxxxx)" | depth 60 m | reverse complement strand
AGAGATGCGCGGGAACGTACTGAGCAAGAATCGCAAACAAGATAACTTAGAGTTCCATTGCTAACTACTCACACTAAATATACCAAATCAAACTCATCGCACGATGTAACTTATTTTCTTAATGCTTTCTACACCTTGGTTTTAGTTTGATTCGCAGTCATTTATATCCTCTTTAAAAAACAATATCAGAGTAAATTTTAGTTTCGGTAGAAAAACCATTCAGAAACCGATAAAACAGACCCAATATAAATTCTGATATGCAATCGTACCAGGGAGTCTTTGGAACATAAGCAAACAATCTACAAACAGCAAAGAGGCTGATAACTTTATTGAGTAAACTGAGGTTATGACAAAATTAAAAAGTATAGAGGTATTATTCTTCGCCAAACTGATTGGCTTAGTTATGTCCGTTGCAGGATTTATTTGCGGGATTCTTTACTCCTTTGGCGGTTTCTTTTACGAGCTATTTAGTAACAATTTGAATTCAGGAACCGCACTCGCTTTTCTTGCACTAATAGGAATGCCGTTAATCTTTTCTGCAGCCGGGTTTGTGGCCGGAGGTGTTGGCGCAATACTTTACAACATAACTGCTAGATTTACGGGAGGAATTAAATCAGGTTTCAAAACTAGCTAAGAAGAATCAGGTTTCACTGAAAGACTCAATGAAATCTTCTCAACTAGAATTTTTTAATAGTTACTTTGTAGACTTATTTGAATTAGGAGCGATGATTAAATTCATTAGATAACAAAAGCATGAAATCTCCAATCCTACAAACCCGTCGTTGTTTTATCCAGCGAACATCGCTTCTTGCCGGCGCAATTGCAAGTACTTCTTTAAACAACGTATTTGGACAGAGCACGATTGCCGATCGCAATGTCCGCGTAAACAATATGGAAGTTTTTACAGTCTCAGTAACCGACCGCACCAACTGGATTATCGTGCGCCTTACCGGTAGCAATGGTGTCACTGGTCTCGGGGAAGGTTCATTAGGAAGACGCACCGAGCTGAATGAACTGAACCAATTTTATCGATTAGTCGAAGGTGAATCTGCCTTCGATGTGCAACAATACAGACAACGGGCATGGCAGCTAGCATCCTCTGGAGATCGTGCTTTAGCCACAGCTTTTAGTGCTATTGAACAAGCTCTTTGGGATTTGATTGCGAAATCCCTGCAAGTGCCATTTTATGATTTAGCTGGCGGAATTTTGCACGATAGCTTACCGGTCTATGCCAACATTAATCGCGCCACTTCCAATCGCAGGCCAGAAGGTTTTGCCGATAATGCGGAACGCGCAGTTGCCGACGGATTCAAGTCAATTAAAGCTGCACCTTTCGATGGTTTTCCTTCGCTCGATTCGCCCCTTCAAGAAGTTCAAGCTGCAAGGCAATTAGGCGTCAATTGTATTTACGCAATGCGGGATCGAGTTGGTGACGACATTGAGATTAAGATCGATGCTCACAGTTTCTTCGATACACAAATGTCCATCGATGTAGCCCACGAATTAGAAGCGGCTAATCTAAGCTGGTATGAAGAACCAGTTTCGCCAACCCAAACTGAGAATACCAAGACTATCCGCGAAGCAATTAGCCAGGTATTGGCAGGAGGAGAATTCTTGTTTGGAATGGAAGGGTTCCGGCCGCTGTGCGAACAGCGAGCAGTAGACATCATCATGCCTGACATAAAACACTGCGGTGGAATGTGGGAAGCCTTCAAAATTTCAGCATTAGCAGAAATATTTAACGTGCTGGTCTCTCCCCATAATCCGAGTGGCCCTGTTTCGACAGCTGCATCTGTTGCACTTTGTGCAGCACTGCCTAACTTTGAAATACTCGAATACCAATGGGGGGAACAATCCTGGAGAAGCTCATTAATCGAACCTGTAGAGCAATTTGTAAACGGCAACATAGAAGTCTCTGATCAACCTGGTTTTGGTATTAACCTCAATCAACGCGTGCTAGAAGACCACCGAATTTAAAGTTTAAACGCACTAAAATAAAACAGTACCAACTCAAAAAGTAGGCGGCTTAATTACCGCCGCCTAGAAACTTTTCTATCTTGCTAAACATATTGAGCAAAAAAATCAGCTCGCTAGATTTTCTGCCTAGAGACAAAAGATTGGAGAGTTAATCCTATTCAAAAAATGCCTCTTAATCTTGAGGGGTACTAGTAGAAGTATCTTATTATTAAGCTGGCTCGATACTGTTAAAGAATTTAAAATAGATAAAGACGCTGAAAACTGGAGCAAACGATGGTTAATAGAAAACTCCTTCTTGTTGTTGGGTCTTGCCTTACCTCAGCATTGGTATCCCTTTCAATATATGGGCAATCCAGGACTCAAAATCTCGATACTTATTTCAATGACTCGACCCCATGGGGTCATCCTAATATTCAAGGCGTTTGGGACAGACGCACTATTACCCCACTAGAACGCCCGGAGCGATTCGAAGGCAAAGCCTTTTTTACGCCAGATGAGATAAGAAATTACGAAGCGGCAAGCGCAGCGCGACCGGATGGTCGCCCCTTAGATTCTGGGCGCGGCGGGATCTCAGTCCACGATCCTGGCGATCTTGATTATGGGTCATCCGTGGTAGCAACCGGTCAAACTTCACTGGTGGTAGTGCCTGCTAATGGCCGTATTCCTGACTACACCCAGGAGGCAATCCTAAAAGCAGAAGCGCGAGCGCAAGCAAGAAAGGGACGGGGCCCTGCCGATAGCTGGGTCGATCGCTCCTTGAATGAAAGATGCATTACCTGGGGGATTCCACAAAGCATGCTGCCCCAAGCTTATAACAACAATTTAAAAATCCTACAGACGCCAACTCACGTAATGTTTTATATCGAAATGGTTCATGACGTGCGCATTGTGCCCATTGACGGACGCCCCCACCTACCCGAATCATTGCGTCAATGGCATGGTGATTCTCGTGGATATTGGGAGGGTGATACATTAGTCGTTCGCACTAAAAACTTTTCAGAGAAATCTAGTTTTAGAAGAGCTAATGTCGATTTGGAAATTGAAGAGCGATTTCACCGGAATAAAGAAGACCAACTTGAGTACACGCTAAAAGTTATGGACGACGCAACTTGGGAAGAAGATTGGACTGTTGCTTATCCGATGGTGCGTGGCGACCAACCGATTTATGAGTTTGCCTGCCACGAAGGTAACTACGGTTTAATCAATATTCTTTCAGTTGCTAGGAATCTGGAAAAACAGAATTCGGAACAATAGATAAATAATTTCTGGGCGATTTTCAGGCAATAAATAAACTCGGAGTCATTTCCAATTTTTAAACAATTGCTCACTCGGCTGGTTTATAGCACCTTGGACGGTAGCCAATCGAAGATATTTACAATCGCCAGTTAATTTCTAAGATAACAATTCCAGCAAAGCATCAGCCACAGTGTCCGGCCGGTGTGCCGGCAAGTCGTGTCCAGCTCCTTCTACAATTCTGCGACCACGAAGGTTTGAAAACCGAGCCTGATCACCTGATGCATCCGGGGATGGCGGACCGAATCCACTCTGAGCCGCACGCAAGACGATAGCGGGAACTGGAATTACCGGTCTCTCTGCCAGGCGACGCTCTACTTCAAAAAATCTTTCCTCACCCGCGGCATTATTATGTCGATGTCGATAAGAATGCACGCAGATATCAACGAAATCTGGATTATCAAAAGAAGGCGCCGACCGCGCATAATCTTCGTCGCTGTAATCCCAAGCTGGAGACCAAGTATTCCAAAGGTAACGAATAATATCATGACGATTTTCTGTGAGGCCGCGAATTCCTCTTTCAGTATTTAGATACCATTGATACCAAAGAAGTGCTTCAAATCTAGCAGGTGCAGGGGCAGCAGGGTTCACTGTGTCTTGAACCGAATAGCCTCCACAGGCAACTTGCGCAAATATTCTTTCCGGATGAAGAATTGAAGTAATACAAATTGCTCTGTTACCCCAATCAAACCCCGCGGCAGCAAATTGATCTATCCCCAAAGCATCCGCAAAATCGACCAAGTCCTGCGCGATAGCAGACTGCTGCGCCATGCGAACAGCATCGGGATCTAAAAATCGTGTCTGGCCATAACCACGCACATAGGGGAGTAATACTCTATAACCCGCTTCCACTAAAGGTGCCGGCACACCGTCAAAAGAGCGCACATCATAAGGAAATCCATGTACAAGAATCACAGGAAATCCATCACTAGGACCATGTTCCTCGTATGCAATCTCCAGTACGTCGGTTTGCACAGTTTTTATGGCTGCCTGAGCATAAATTGCCCTGGGCCTTATACTCTTAACCGTTGCTGCGGCAACACCAGCAGTTTTAATAAAATCTCTACGCGTCGAAGCCATGACTCACTCCTCTAAAAAACTGCAATAGGATTAACTGGCGATCCTGTCCCATTTGGTATTGGTAAAGGCGCAATGGTAAGCATGAATTCCCAACGATTTTGTGAAGCTGCCATGTTTGCCAAAGCATCTAAGTCCGCACGATCGATCAGTGGAATACCTAACATAGTCAATGCAAAATCATGCAACGCTAGAGTAGGTAAATCTCCCTCTAGTCGCGGCGTATAACCTGGAGTCTCCCAACCAATTATGGCTACATCTCTCTCGCGCAGCCAGGGAATAACATTGTTGTCTAAGCCTGCTGATTCGTCCCAGGTATTGAAAGGCCCATCTACCTCACGTTTTACCCAACGCCCCCAACGAAACAACATGGCATCACCAGGCCCAACTTTTACTCCGGACATTTCTTCCCAGGCTTCCAGATCTGCAACGGTTACACGATAGCCGCCAGGAAGAAAATCAACCCCTTTTGAGCGCGGAATGTCGTACAACACACCACGGGTAACAATGCCATCTTTCATATTTAATACGGCATTTACAGTTGCTCCTTCTTCCATAGTCACCGTTTGCTCCATTTCGATTCCGTTCCACATCTTACCGTCGAAGAAGCGGTGACCATATCCATCTATATGGGTTACACCTGGTCCATGTATGCAACGAAAGGTGATTCGATCACTGGCACCACTTGGAGATGCATTGGCCATTTCCCATTCAACCGGACAGGGATTGTCGATGCTTTCCACATCATCCAAATTACGCGCCAATGAAACTGTAATCCCACTCTTCACCAGTCCCGCAGCTTCTTTGCGTTTTTGTGGAGTAATTAAATTTAGGGTGCCAATTTCGTCGTCGACCCCCCAGCGACCCCAATTGTTTATATTATCCAGCCATTCTTGGAACTGAGCTTCGGTAACAAAAGGAAGATCTTGCTGAGCACTTGTGGGGAAAAAGAAAGCCAGAGCAGCAAGGGAAATTACTGGAACTATCAACTTTAGCGGACGCATCTCAAGCTCCTTATTATTAATCTCGAGTAATTACAGCGTTAGACAACTCTATCGATCAGCTCCTTTAAAGTCTAACGCCAATCCAACGATTAAAACTAGGTAGCCCAAGAGATGTCATCGTTGTCTTTCTATCCTTCGTAAGCAACTCGATAGATCACGTTTGCCATATCATCAGAAATTAATACAGACCCATCAGGCATATTCAGCACATCAACTGGACGTCCCCAATTGCGCTGCCCCTGCAACCATCCTTCGACAAAAGGCTCATCAGAAATAATTGTAGAGTTGTCGTCACTGACCTGGCCCATCATCACGCGATATCCGCTTTTTTGCGACCGATTCCAGGAACCATGTTCCGCCCAGAAAACAGTATTGTTGTAGCTGGAGGGGAAAGAATCGCCTCGATAAAAGGCAATACCGAGAGGCGCTACATGGGCGCCAAGTTTTAATACAGGTGGCGTATAGTCCGCAGGGTTGTGACCACTACCGAAACGCGGATCAGGCAAGTCACCCTGATGGATATAAGGAAAACCGAAATGCTGACCAAAGCTACTTAACCTGTTTATCTCGCAAGCTGGCAAATCGTCACCTAACATATCCCGACCGTTATCGGTAAACCAGAGGTCGCCAGAGTCAGGATGAAAATCGAAACCGACAGTATTTCTTATTCCATTAGCAATGATTTGCAAATCGCTGCCATCAAGATTCATAGTTAAAATAGTTGCAAATATTGGATCTTCCTCACAAACGTTACAGGGAGCCCCTACTGGCAAGTAGATTTTATTGTCTGGGCCTATTTCCAGAAATTTAAATCCATGATGTCTGCGATTTGGTAACGAATCGTTCACTGTAATTGTTTGTGACGCTCCGCTTAATTTATTATCAATATTTTCAATCTTGCTTATCCGTCCAATCTCACCGATGTAAAGATCACCATCATGGTAAGCAACTCCATTAGGAGTATTGAGTCGCTCCGCGACCGTAACCACATTATCACCACGATCTGCCCCATCAGAATTGGTTATCGCAAAGACTCGTCCACGCAAACTACCAACATATACAGTATTGTTGGATCCCAGCGCTAACTGTCGTGGATTTTCAACTTCGGCATAAATTGAAATAGAAAATCCATCGTTAAGACTCAGACTATTTAAATCAGCTTCCTGCGCCAAACAATTTGTTGCCAGTAGGCTAAGAACAACTAAATAAACTTTTCTCATAACAGAATTCCTTAGGTGCATTTATTATTGTTCGACAATTCGGGCGGCACGCAGCATGTTTTCCAATGCATAATTCCCTTCATGACAGGCAAATTCATACATTGGCGCGCGCAGCCTAGACATATTTGTTTTTACCGTAATCCGGTCAACAAATGTAGTGGGATCATCGATTGTAAACTCGTAATCCAGCGCATTTTCCCCCACTCGCGTAAAACGCTCCGTAAGTACCAAATTTTCAGCACTACCATAGGAATAAGAGCGCAAGAATAGGCTGGCCAGCTTTTCAGTGAAGTTTCGCGTTTCCACAACTAGGGTATCCCTTTCAAAATGACCACGGGAAGAACCTGTCCAGGTACGAATTGACTCGTTGAGAAAAGGACGACCGTCTAGTGGAATAATCCGTGGATCATTTCCCAACTCCGATCGAATCATTACATGATCTTTAGTTTGCATTATCTGCAAATTATTATTGTAAGAGTTAGCTTTGATATGAGGCGGAAAAGTTTGGGGGAACGCCATACAGCGAGATGCCAAGCCGAAATCTTCTGGCCTGTCACAGGATATTCCCCCCCATGACACTCGCACAGGTCTATCTGAAATTACCACTCCACCATAATTACAGGGATTAGATCCCGGTGGAGAAAGTTGTGTTATTACCCCTGGCTGAGTAGCTGGAATTTTACCGTCCCTAGGATAAATAATGAGCGAAGTACGATCATTAGGATAAGGCTCATCGTAATAAGACCAAAATAAATTGTAAGCACCTGTATCATTCGTCGGCACGTTCATGACCCGTTCAGATACCGTAGCTTCACTTGCATCCCTTCTATCCTGACCGGTCGCCAACCTATGATCTCGAGCGGCTAATTCTTCTGAGTTGAGAAACTCTCGCGTGCCAAAACGATCCGGCCTTTCAAACGGGGTCGAATCATTAAAGTTCCAGATGCCATTAAGATCAGGATGATCGTTTTCTGTTCGTGGAACCTCATAGTCTTGCGCAAATGTTGAACTACAAAAGGTTATAAAAAAAACAAAGACTGCTGACAACTTCATAACTAGCAAATTAACTCCTTTTACACCTCTCTCATTTGAGGCCGCTGATTCAAAAAATCAGTAATCTGATCGTAGGCAAGACCAAACTCCAACACTTTCTTATCTTCACCAAAGTTACCCATGACTTGTATTCCCATAGGTCTTCCTTGCTCGTCGAACCCAGCCGGAACATTAATCACAGGTAGGCCTCCAAGGCTGCCTAATATTACGATCTCCATCCAGCGGTGATAGGTATCCATTTCGCGGCCTGCGATTTCAGTGGGCCAACTCGTCGTTTTCGGATAAGGAAAAACCTGCGCGGTTGGTATAGCCAGAAAATCGTATTGCAAAAAGAGTCGATTTAATTCTCTTAACCATTCACCTCGATAAGCATTTGCACGAGCCCGATCGCCTTCAGTCAGAATTTGCGATTGTTCAATTTCCCAGATCATTTCGGCTTTCAGCAAATCTCGCGTAGCAGGGTCGTCGTAAAAGCGTTTCATATTGGCTCGACCTAAATGCCGAAGAGTCGTCCAACTAAACCAGAGATTATCAAAATTGAAATCAGGCATGACCGATTCAACTGCGGCGCCAGCACCCGCAATCATAGACAAACTTGATTCACTCAATTGTGTGATTCCTTCCTCTAGCGCCAAATAACCATCCAAGTCACCCAACCAAGCAATTTTCTTATCAGCAAGACTTAGAGGATTAAAAGAATCGCCAATGTCTTTAACTGCAATTGTTTTGAGCAACTCAATTGTGTCTGCAGTGTTGCGTCCCATCGGACCTGATGTCGATAACGGCCTGGGGTCTGCATTGCGGGCGCTCATAACATCTGTACTCGGGCGATAACCAATCACATTGTTGAAAGCACCAGGATTCCGCAGCGAACCCATCATGTCGCTCCCATCAGCAACCGGCAGTAACTGGGTTCCTAATCCACAACCTGCACCACCGCTACTGCCGCCAGAAGTTAATTCTGGATTATAGGCACAGCCTGTAGCACCGAAGATCGGGTTATAAGATTGAGAACCAAGACCAAATTCCGGCGTATTTGTCTTACCGATAAAAATCGCACCTGCATTGCGAATACGCGCCACCAAGGCGCTGTCTTGATCGGGAATTCGATCTCTATACATTAGAGAACCGCTGGTATACGGAATTCCTCTAACTGCGGTTAGATCTTTTGCCGCATGAGGCATTCCGTGCATCCATCCGAGGTAGTTGCCATTTGCCAATTCTTCATCTGCCACTTTGGCTTGCGCTAGCAAGTCATCATCAGCCTGCAAGCTGACAATAGCGTTATAGGTACCGTTGTACTTATGGATGCGGTCCAGGTAAGCCTGCATGACCTCAACACAACTCGCTTCTTTTTCGCGGATAGCTGTTGAAAGTTCAATAGCTGTTAAAGCAGTTAGATCAGATGGCATTGATGCGGCGAATGCTTGTTTACTTAATGTATAAGGGAAAGACAACGCCAAACTTAATTTGCCGCTGTTCGCCAAAAATGTTCTGCGTTTCATATTCCCACCTATTCTTATTCATCGACTTTAGACTTACATTGCTCGGGAGCGCCTACTACCTTACCGAAGCGCCGATGGATTCCCAATTCATGTTTTCCTCTCCTCTATAGAGCATTGAACCGATTATTCATCAACTAGACTCAAAGGCCAAGCTTGCTTATGCTCTCCAAACAGTTCGTAGCAATCCTGGAGCGGAGCATGTACAAGAAAAAAAGCCTGCCAAAAATCATCACTCTCGTGACAGCAGTTGCAATGGGAGTGAACAGTACCTACGCCCAAGATGACGATGACGACTCCATTCGAGAGCTCGTTAGCAGACTCGATCTAGAAAGCTATAAAGCAGTCATAAAAGGCTTGGCGCAATTTGGCGATCGAAGACAAGGAACAGAACGTAATCGACGTGCGGTAGATTGGATCGAGGAACAACTCCAAGCTGCAGGATGCACAAACACAGAACGCATCCATTACGTTTTTGATCCTGAACCACGCCCTCCCCGTCAGCGCAGTTCACAATCTGACGAGATAGTCGATTTAACTACTTCAACTGGAGGCAAAGTTGGACGCAATGGCAGTGGACCTGGCGGTTCTTCTATTTACGGTTACCGTGCTCAAACCGGAGTTAATCGTGATTTGATGGCCCAACCTGATGAAAGGATTCGCGAACTTAATCGGGAAGAACCAGTAAATGGTCCTCGCACGGAAGTGTATTGCACGAAAATCGGTACAACTCGCCCAGACGAAATGTATATTCTCGGTGCTCATATGGATGGTCATGGTGTTAACGAAGCGGTTAATGACGATGCATCGGGCACAGCATTAGTGATGGAATTGGCTCGCATCTTTAATTCGCCAGATGTAGATACTGAAGTGTCTATTCGATTCGCACTTTGGAACAACGAAGAAACTGGACTTAATGGGTCTTACGCTTATGTTGAGCAACGCAAAGATTTACAGGGAATTGAAAACCCACCTGGATCTGGTAAGTACCCTGAACCTCGTTGGTTAGGAATGATTCAACACGACATGATGCTTTGGGATCATGGCGCACCAAGAGCGGATGGAACTGTTAGTCGAGATCAACGTCCCGAAGCTGATGTAAACATCGAATTTCAGTCCAATTCTGATTTAGCTGAAGAATCAATGCTTCTCGCCTTCATGTTTAAAGCTTCTGCTGACAAATACAACACCGACTACCCAGCCACAGTTGGCCCTCACATGACTAACACTGATTCCACTCCTTTCATGAATGAAGTGCCATCAATTAGTTTGAGGGAAAATGAACGTGGCATGCACACTGGAGCTGGATGGAATCCAACCTGGCATACACCGTTGGATGTTTGGACTACGTTTACCGATGAGGATTTTCGTTTAGGACTAAACGCTGCTCAAACTACTTTGTCAGCAATCGCTGAACTCGCAGGCACTAAAATTAAGTAATTTCCGCTTCTGCTTATTCTGCTAAGTAAACTCGAGTTGCTAGCCTGAGTTCAGCAAGTCTCGGGCGTGCATCAAAGCGAAAGCAAGAAAAAGGGCCAGAGCAACTAAATTACTCAGACCCTTTAGTGTATTGCTTCTATTGGTAGTTAGCTTCTACCTTTAATCTTGCTGACCTGATTGACCTAGAGACTCAAGTCTTCTCCATCCGCCGAGAATGCCGGCCATACTGTAATTTCCCTCGTGGCAAGCATACTCATAGATTGGCAACTCTCCTCTACGCATTGGAAACATTGCAGTCCAGGGTGCCGCCCAGGTTGTTGGATCTTCGACCGTGAATTCATAACCAAGCGTATCTTTATCGATCATCCAGAATTTTTCGATGAGATGCATGTTCGCCGAGGAGTTACCGAAGGCTGTTTCACGAGCAAAATTTCTGGTTTCGATAACTAAGGTGTCCCCTTCCCAAGCTCCTACCGAATCTCCTTCCCATTTGCGAGGAGTATCGCGGTGGGCTGTATCAGTTAAACGTACTGGCCGAACGTTATGAACCATTTCGTTATGAATAAGGAAATAATCATCAGTTTGTACGATTTGAACATTATTATTATACGCACTGGGAATCATAGGAGGTCCGGAATTGAATCCCATTATGCACCGTTCTGCCAATGGTCGAACTTCGATCCCTTCAGCTAGTCGCGCTAGTTCTCTGCGCTCAGCATTTCTCTGCTGAGCTGCTTCAGTCAATTCTGGAATTCTCCCATTAGGAGGATCAGTGATGAGAGAAGTACGGCGGTCATCCAGCAACTCTTCTCCCCGGTCATACCAGAACTGGTTATAGTCACCAGTTGTTGTGGTGTCGGTAAAATTGTCCCGATCGCGGCGTTCTATCTCCGCAGCTTCGAATTCTGCAAATTCTTCTACGGAGAGGAATTCATCCTGATCGCCCAGTGCCGAGGGGCGCTGAAAGGGAGTAATAGTACGAAAATCCCAGGTGCCTTGCATATCGGGAAGTCCATTAGATAAGCGGGGGATTGCTTCTGTTTGCGCCAACAAAGATGGTGCGGCAAAAACGCCCATCAATACAACTAACCATGTAGCTTTCTTATGAGTGCTTTGAATCATCATTCAAAATACCTCTTTTTATTATAGTACAAGCGATTCATGCGTTTCGTAAGTCTGGAAATTACGCCTCAATCGCGGTTTTGGCAAGCTTGAATAGCGAGCAGACGCTCTTGATCCCCAGCTAAACGCACCAGAGCGATACGCCTTTTTGTTGTCCCGTAACTGCAATGAGTTTTTCCTGTGAGTTTTCCATAAGAAAAACTTTAAGCGAAAGCGAAAAAATAGTTCAGCAATATACTCGGATAGAGTTCAATCCAAGCCTAATAAACTAGCCGGATTGTATTTAGCCATCGTATCGATTTGTTCCTGGTTAATTTCTCGTGAACGTAAGGCGGCGATAAAGTCGCGCATGCCGGTGGCATGGTCTGGATTTCCTTCCTGACCAAAATCGGATGAAATGATAAAGCTCTCAGCTCCGACGGACTGAATTACTTCAACATAATCATCAAGCAGGAGCGGATTAGTGTAAGCTGCTAACCAATCCAACTCCATGATTGCTCCGGCTGCAGCCATTTGTCGAATCTGCCCACGAGTCGCATCCTGACCAAAAACGTGAGTAACTAAAATAGTTTCGACTCCCTGTTCTCTCGCGACTGGTATCAAAGCCAGCACCTCTTCTGGAGATGAATGACCCATAGCTAATACCAAATCATTCTCAGCAACCAATGAAAACACTTCAATCAAATCCGCAACAGGTCTGCCATCTTCCAAAACCGACACAAAGGGATCGGATGTCCCTGCTCTTGTTACATAGAACTCTGAATCAAAGGTAGGAAGCCAGACCACTTTGCCGCGCTCACCACTAAAGGCAGCCATTTGACGCACAGCTTCAGGATTAATACCGCCAATTGATCTGTTCAACGCTACGCCGCCAAACACATGTAGATTTGGAACGAGTTGCGCCGCCAGTGCTGCTCGATCGGCAGTTGAAGTGAAATGATTTTTTAGTAAGACTGCGCGCAAACCAGCAGCTTCTGCCATTCGCACAGCTTCCCAGTCGTTCATAGCACGTGGCCTGGAATCCGGCCCCGCATGAACATGCATATCGATTACCCCAGTAAGATCGATCTCTTCGTTTTGCGCAAAAATAGGAAAACTAATCGCAACTGCAACCAGCAGAATGACAAATTTCATTTATAGCCTCTTAAGGGGCACTGCAAGTAAAGTTCTCGGCTTCGTCTGTACTACCAGAACCATTGTAAATTGAAACTTCCGGATAAGGGCAAAGCGGGCGACTCATGTCCACCGCGCCATCGGTACGATGTACTGCTATTATGCTGTCAGGTGCTTCGCCGTTTTCAACCCACTTCTCTAAAGCCGATAACGAATCGAAACTATTTGGGCCAGGGCCTCCTGCACAATGACCCATGCCTGGCGCCATAAAAAGTCTTAACGAATCATGAATCCGATCGCGACCACCCATTACCTGGATAACGCGCTCAAAGTATTGAGTTGCATTTGCTGGCGAAATTTGGGGATCAGCCCATCCATGATAAGCAATCAATTTGCCGCCATTTCCAACAAACTCAAACAGATCAGGACTTAAGGCGTTTAAGGTATCGTCGTCTTTTCTTTCTGCTCTGTATATGTCGCGTTCAAATTCAAATTGATCAATAGTCCAGTTTTCGTCTTCATAAACTAGATATCTGTATTGATCTAAACCAGTGGCCCGAGCAGAACGGGTCCAACCCAGGTCAGTCCAGCCAAGCTCACTACCAGGAAGTAAACCGGTGATTTCCCGGCCTGTGACTGGATTGATTGGTGAAGCGTAAATCATTTTCACCGCACTAACTTGCTCTTCGGTTAAACAGGCTCCTGCATTTTCTTCATTACACTGCAACACTTCAGGATCTAAATTACATTGGTGTGGATTACCGATTATTCCGTCAACAACCCCATCTTCAACATCACAAAAATCTAACGCAGTTCTGTGCAAAAGCTCCCGATCTGATTCTCTAAGTTGCGCAGCAGGATTTGCTTCTAGATAGGTTGCTATGCGAAGTGAAGCCGCAGCTCTTCCTGTCCAATCTAGACCCGGGGCTCCAGCCACAATACCATCAAAATCTGTCGGAAATCGCTGAGCTGCTTTCATTGCCTGTCTCCCGCCAGCAGAACAACCGGTGAAATATGAATAACGCAGCTCATCTTCATAGTAAGCATCAATCACTCTTTTCGAAGTAACCGCCATCTCATGTACAGAACGCCAGCCAAAGTCGTAAACTTTCTCCGGATGACCAAGAGCAAAACTTGCAGTATTCCCCAAATGACCAGTATCGGTTGAACTGGTTGCATATCCTCGACTTAATGGCATCGCCATTGCTGAGTGGCGCACATTCCCGGTAAAGGCACCGTTACCAACAGCCAGATATTTGCCGTTCCAGGAATAAGTTGGCAACCAAAGTTCCATCTTTATGTCGGAATCCGGTGAGGGAGTTAGCGTCAATGAAACGCGACAGAACTCAGGAAGACCCTGATAAATTCGTGCGCTGTTAGCATTAGCACCTGATGGAGAGAAACTACCCGCCGCCACTATTTCAGCAGCTTCAACTTGTACATTTTCCATGGAAAAAGAACTCAGATTTTCGCAGGATTGAGCAAAACCAATGGTTGGTATCGCACATAGAATAGCGCTTATAAGGAGGGACTTTTTAATCATCGCTGACTCCACTTGAATTGTTGTCTTGGAGAGATATAAACAAGCATAAAACAGCCTGTTTAAGTGAGTCTACAGGGATTCGATTGAATTGACGTTAGCGGAGTTTATTTAGGGAGAATCGCACCCGAATTCAAAACAACCTGTGCTGCTAGGATTTGTCCTTGCTTGATAGATCCGCAATAAGTTTTACCACTTAATCTCGTTGCTATATATGCGGCATTGAATGCATCACCTGCACCACCCTCATCCAATGGCTGCTCAATATTCTCTAGCGGAAATTCTTTCGGTGGTTTTTCCGGCTTGGTAGATAGCCAATTTGGTTTTGTGCCATTTTTTAATGCTATTTCCTGAACACCTAGACTGTGATGACGCGCAATTAATTCTCCAACATCTTTGTCATCAAATAACACGGACTCTTCCTTGAAATTAGGTAGGCTGATATCAGTGAGTTTAAGAATTTCGGTATAAGCATTAGCCGCCAGCTCTTCGTCACTCCAACTTGCTACACTGTGATTACAATCAAATATTATTTTAGTTCCAACAGCTCGCAGTTCGGTCAATTCACTTAGCAAACTGCGTCTTCCCTCTTTATCTATCAGAGAAAATATTTTTCCAGTCACATATATGTAGTCGAATAGTTTCAAAGATAGTTGGAGTCGCGACAAATTTTCTTCGCTAAAAAATTGATCTGCCGGAGCGCTGGAGAAAAAGTCAACATTAACTACTTCATCTAAAAGCAAGACTTTAGTTGCCGCACTATTGGATTCGTTGTCAGTGCCAATGATGGAAACATTGAGACCGGAGCGTGCTAAATAAATTGCCGTCGCCAGAGCATCAGCCTCTGAATTTCCTGGGGAGAAACATTCTAAACATGCAATTTTCATAGATTTAATAATCTGACCAGCACCGGCAGATATATTACCAGTATTAATAAGGTAAGAGGCTCCTCATCAAGTATTTCTCCAATTAATGGCAGCTTTGTTACTATCAGAAAAGAGAAAAGCTAAACCCTGAATTCACTTTGAATCAGATCGAAATCTAAGTTGTCTTTTCGGATGATGACTAGAAGCGCAGTAAATGTATTGGATCCCTAGTTGCCGCAACGTGGCTATAAGTCTCATAAAGAATTAGCATTAGATGCTCACAACCCCTGAGGAAGAGTCGTGAAAAACAAGAAAAGAAGGCTCCGCTGCATATTGCTTTCAGTCGCAGTAATAAGTTTACAGGCATGGGCGCAGTTGCCGAGAGAACTCAATTTTCAACCTATCTCCCAGGAATCTCTCAACAATCCTGAACCTGAAGACTGGCTAATGTGGCGCGGCGGCTATGAAAATTGGGGCTATAGTCCCCTCACTCAAATTAATCGTGACAATGTTGACCAATTAAGGCTCGCTTGGTCTTGGGAGTTTGCGCCTGCCGCGCCAGGTTCCAATGGTATGCAGATAGAGCCAACGGTGTATGACGGCATAATGTATATCCGTCATGCTGATGAAAAATATTCAGCTCACGACGCTGCAACAGGCGATCTAATTTGGCAATACTCACGTCCGTTAGCTGCTGCCGTGTCCGGATTTGAAACACGACTTACGGTGCACCGGGGCCGCGGTGTTTTTATTTATGAAGACAAACTTATTTCCCATGCAACTGATGGAATGTTGTTCGCACTAAATCCCGCTAATGGGCGTTTGTTATGGGAAGCAGCAATGGTAGATTACAAATCCGGTCAGCAACCAAGTGGTGCACCGGTAGCGTTTGGCGGATCAATAGTCGTACCGTATAACTGCACTGCTTGGACGGCACCTGATCCTTGTCACCTTTCCGCGTACAGCACTGAAGACGGTTCTTTGCTCTGGCGCTGGTTCACCAGTCCCACTCCAAACGATCCCATGCACAATACCTGGGGCGATGATCCGCAAGTTTATCCATTGGAACAGCGCAGAAACATGTCGCCCTGGATGACACCCGCGGTAGATAAAGAACGGGGTCTGTTTATCTTCGGAATTGGTTCTAGCGCACCACAACAGCCAGAATTGGCTGGCACCAATGGCGAATACCCCGATCGACTGTACCAAGGATCGACAGTTGCTTTGGATTATCGTACTGGGGAATTAGTTTGGTGGGCACAACATCATTCTGATATGTGGAACGACGATGCGGTCTATGATCGGATCCTGGTAGACATTCCAGTCAATCCTGACCCACCTGATGCTTTAGGTGTTAACCCTAATATTGATCCAACCGAAACTCGCGAATTAGTCATAGGCTCATTCTCTAAAGACGCCATTTTCTACGCCTATGACAGATCTGATGGCGAATTTTTGTATGCTCGTCCCACGGCATATCAAAACATCATAGCAAGTTATAATGGGACAACTGGTGCTTATACTATTGAGCCTGATGCAATCATGACTGCAGACGTAGATCATGAGGCAACTATCTGCCGTGAAAATAGACAGATACCTCAGGGAGCGTACAGCCCACTCACCAATGCCTACTATGTACCTGCCTTTAATGGCCCTTGCTCAGTAATGAAACTTAATTCACTAGAAGCATCAATCGATACTGGCTACAACACCTCTTATATTGCGACTGTTCCCACACCAGCCGGACATCTTGGCCAGCCAGAAGCAATCGATGTCACCACTGGCAAATCTTTATGGCGCCTTGAGCGAGAGACCCCTCTCTACGGCATGTTAACAACCGGTGGCGGTCTTCTCTTTGCCGCTGACACTAATCGTCGCTTTCATGCCATTGACCAATGGACTGGAGAAACACTCTGGCAAACTATCTTGAATGGGGCGAGTGACATGGCCCCGATTTCTTATGCAGTTGATGGGAAACAATTTATTGCCGTATTTGCTCCCAGTGGAACGCAGGCAGCTGCGCAACATGCCGGTCAATTGGGTTTGAGCTCACTCACTGGCGTTTCCAATATCGGGCATACCCTATTCGTATTCGCCATCGGGGAGAATTAATCGACATTCACGAGGACTTGATACTCGCGAAGTTTAAACTCTATATTAGATTTTGAAATGCAGATTCGGCAGTGCCTAACTTATCCAGCTGCACACTCATGCGCTGCATAAGCGCTAGATGGATCGTACCCAAGTCAATCTGCTCTTCATGCTCTATAAAACGACCAGTACGAATAGTTCCACCACCACGTCCCGCTAATAAAGTAGGCAAGTGAGAAGCATCGTGTTCGTTACCGTCGCCAAGCGCGCCACCCATTAGGATCATTGAGTTATCTAATAGGGTATTACCATCGGGCTCATGAATAGACTTCATGCGATCGAATAAATAAGCGACTTGCGTGTGGTGCCAGCGAATCACTTCAGCATACATGGCACGCTTTTGCTCTACTGACTCCCAGGATGTAGTGCCATCATCATCTTCTGTCATGCCTGAAGCATTTTGATAGTGAGATAGCGCATGCCAGGTACCTTTTACTTCTGGGATAAAATTGAAATAGCGATTTGATTGACCGTGATCCAGCATAAAAGTCACTACACGAGTTGCATCGGACTGAAATGCCATGATCATCAAATCCATCATCAAACGAATATAGGCCTGATGATCAGCAGGGATACCCGGGGTAGGTGCAACCAGTGTATCGGTTAGCGCACCATCATTTGCCATTTCAGTTGATTGTCTTTCTGCAAACTCAATGCGCCGCTCTAGTGCGCGAATTGATTCAAAATATTCGTCCAGGCGTAACCTATCAGCCGAGCTAACCACACTATCTAATGATCGAGCTTCGGCTAGCACAGCATCCATCACAGAGCGATTACTGTTCACACTAGATTGTGTACTAAACATGCGATCGAAAATTGTGCGCGGTTCGATTTCTCTTGCCATGGGCCTATCTGGTGCAGACCAGGAGATAGCATTGCGTGGCAATGAATTAGAAAAGTAACCCTCACCCTTGGTTGATAGTTCCAACGAGGGGAGCAACGTTTCTTCCCGTAAATGACGAGCTACGATTTGATCGGCGGAAACTCCTCCGGCATTTACTGCACGGGAGTCATAACCGTGTCCGGTTAACCAGGTTGGCGTGCCATCAACGTGGCCATTACCTTCTGGAGTCCATACATTGCTGGGAATAATGATGTCCTGCTTGTGAGGTTCAAGCGGGCTCATCCATTCATTAAGTTTTACTAACTCTCCATTTGGTCCTGTCTCTTCTGGATACCAGATACCTCTTGGAATTCCATTCGGAAAATATAGATAAGCGAGTCGATTTGTTCCAGACGGAATTGGCAATGGGGATTGCGCAAAAGTAGGCACAACGTCCAGCAAGGGCAATGTAACCGTTGCTCCAATACCACGCAGAATAGTGCGCCTAGAGAAAGTACGGGATTTCATTAGTGGATCTCCTCGCTTGGATTCTTTTTATACTGAAACGGATAGCTGGCCACAACTTCCTGTAAGAGTGTTTGAAATCGATAGTCGTTAGCTTCGAGTGCGGCAATGATTTTCAAAACTGCTGGTTCATCATAGTACTCAAGTTGACGTCCCAATGAATAAGCCAACATTTTCGAAACGACCTGTCTAATTAAATCGCCATGACGATCTCGGAGCAACGCTTCTTTCAAACCTGCTGGGCCATCGAATCCTGTTCCATCAGGCAATGACCCTGCGGCAGAAATTGGTCTTCTCGTATTCTTAAAGTGGATAGTTACAGGATCTGGGCTTGTTTCAGTATTGATAGTGATTGATTCATCAGCTTCATCGGCGGAATGCACTCGGGTTCTAAAATCATAAGTGTCGCGCCACTGGCCAAAATAGGAAAAGTTTTCCATGCTGAAACCAATCGGATCGATTCTGCTGTGGCAACCACTGCAGTATGCATTGGAAGAGTGCATCTCTACTTTTTCGCGAAAACTCATTTCTTCCATTTCCAGTAACTCTTGACTCAATATACCGACATTAGGCGGAGGCTCAGGAGGGGGTTTACCTAATAAGATATCGAGCACATACACACCACGCTTAACTGGACTGGTGGTCTTATAATTCGATGTCAAAGCGAGAATGCTGGCGTGCCCAAGAACTCCGCCCCGATTGGGGTTATAAATCGGAACCCGGCGCATGTGATCACCTCGAATGTAGTCCATACCATACAAAGTACTGGCTAGCTCTTCATTCAAGAAGGTGAAATCTGCATCGATCAGCGTGCGGATAGGCAAGTCGTCACGCAACAACGACATGAAAAACATGGAAGTCTCTTCGCGCATGGCGCTCATGAGAGTGTCAGTGCACCAAGGATTATCGATTGGATCCAGCCAGATGCGAGTTCCAACATTATGAAACCCCAACCACTGCGCTGCAAAAAGATCGCCTAAAGTGTTGGCTTTTTCATCCGCCAACATACGTGACAATTGCTGTTGAATAACTTCTGGATCACTTAATTTACCTTCTGCCGCTAAATTAAAAAGCTCCTGATCAGGCATCGTTGCCCAGAGAAAATAAGAAAGTCTTGAAGCCAGTTCATAATCATTAATCCGATAAGAATCAGCTCCCTCGCTACCTACTTCCACCCTTAACAAAAATTTTGGAGAGATTAAAGCTGATTGGATGACTTGTTTAATCGAGCCTTCGTATGAGAGACCACTGCTGCGAGCCGCAAGGAATTGCTCTTCCGCGTTGCTTAATTCCTCTTCAGTAACCGGACGTCGATAGGCCTTGTTTAAAAAGGATTCGAAAACTGCTCTGCTTGCTGATTCTTCTGACATATCAGCGCCAGGTGTCTTCACATAAATTAATTCTCTAGTAAGAAAATGTGCTTCGGTTGTTGGTTCAGAAGGCAGTGCTAAATCGACAATAGTTTGGGCAGCGCCAATGTATCTTTCCATTAGTGAAGACTGAAGAAACAAAGTATTTGAAGAATTCTCAAAACCACTGTTGCCAATTAGCTCTGTAGGAAATCGTTCAGTAACATTTAATTCAACACCGAATAAATCACGAACAGTATTGTCGTATTCCGCGTGTGTGAGTCGACGCATAAGCTCGAAGCCGGGATTGTCTATGGCTGAAAAATCGAATTCCTCAATGTCCTGGCGTAACAGATCCAGCATCTCAGCCCTGGTCTCATCGGAAGGTTGAGGTGCTTCTGGAGGAGGCATTTTACCAACTTCTAATGCGCCAATTACCCGGCGCCAGGTTTCCATGTTTTTTACTAGCGGTTTTTCCTGCATGAGGGTACTAAAGTTAATGCCTGCAGTTTGGGTAGTAGCGCCGTGGCAGGAGGCACAGTTTTCTTCAAACAGAGGAACTAACGGGTGAACTTGTTCAGACTCTTGAGCGAAAGAATTGTAGCTGATTGCTAGACCAGCAATAGAGCAGAGGATCTTAAGTAATAATCGTTTTATTATTTTCATCCCAGCCACTTGGACCATTTCCAAGAGAAGAGCAATAACTTTGGTTCTCTTCCAAATTTTAACACGAGCCTAATTGCTCCGACCAAGCCGACCTAGTCAAGAATGACCATTCGTTACAAATTGCTAAAGTAAAATTAGCACCAGGTACCAAAGAGCTATGAGTGCCAGCGCCCCACCCAATCGTGCAGCCCATTGAGGAAAATAGCGGTACCGATTCGTTAGGTTAACAAAATGTTCCTTCGGCATCACACCGATAACAATCGCTGTGCCAAAGAATAAAGCGCCTAGAATATATATCAGTGTCGGATTCTGAGTGTTAGGCGCGACAACCAGAAATGCGATCCCGAGAATGGCTCTTATAAGTATTCCAAGCAAACGGTAGAGGTTGCTTCCGGCTTGGATGCGAATGTTTTCAAGAATTACTCCGGGAGCAACCAAAAAGATAAGGGCAGCGATGGATATTGCCGCGAAACTAAACGCGATAACTGTCGTCACGATTTCCCGCTATAGGGTTATTCTAAAATGGAAACGCCATATGACGCTGTCTTAGCTTAGGCCCTCTGGTCGTTCAGATACTTAACTAATGAAAGAGTTTCTTCCGGATCCATCCTTCCTATAGGGCCATTGGAATAAGCAGAAATCATCACCTTGCCGCTTCCTGACAAGAGAAACTCGCTTGGTTGAATTATTTTTCGCTTTTCTTCCCACCACGACCCTATTGCATCACCATCAGCTTGAGTCATGTTAATAGCAACAGGGAAATTCAGATTTTTGGCAATCGGAGCCGTCTTCTCGGCATCATCCACTGATCCTGCGATAATTTTCACCCCTTGTTCAGCAAACGCATCACGGCGTGCCTCATAGCCAGCTAAGAGCCGACAACAATAGGGTCACCAATGGCCTCTATAGAATAGCGCGAGAGTCATTGAACCACCCAGATCTTCGGGCATATTAAAAGAACCCCCATCTAATAGACTTAGATTTAAATTGGGGAAAAGTTCTCCTGGGTTGAGCTTCTGCGGCATGTTTTGGGTTCCTTTAGCAGCCCGTAGCGGGCCTATTTGCACATTATTAGCTAGTTTACTCTAAATAGTCATTTTCCCAATAAATTTCTATTATTTCTCTGAACACAAGCCAATCAACATATTGTGGTTTTTGGAGTATCGAACCAATAATTGTAGTAGTACC
>CEOQ01010797.1_pt1 | contig 21944 bp, 24 predicted proteins | sample 361351 | NCBI WGS metagenome assembly CEOQ01 (sample SAMEA2619907, study PRJEB7988) | marine metagenome | biome: marine biome (ENVO:00000447); feature: deep chlorophyll maximum layer (ENVO:xxxxxxxx); material: "saline water (ENVO:00002010), including plankton (ENVO:xxxxxxxx)" | depth 60 m | reverse complement strand
CCGTCTTTTCCACAACCCCTGTGGAAAACCCTGCTAGGTCAATGTCATCACCATATCCTTTTGGTGGTGCATGACGTGGATGCTCTGCAGTCTCTCCTCCAATGAGGTCTATACCTGCTAACTCACATCCTTTGATCACACCCTCCATGATTTGATCTACAATAGGTGTTATCTTATCAGTAGAGATATAATCAAGGAAGTATAATGGTTTCGCACCACATGTGATCACATCATTCACACACATAGCTACAAGATCAATACCTATGGTAGTATAATCATTAAAGATCTTACACATATTGATCTTTGTACCTACACCATCTGTACCTGATACTAATATGGGTTCTTCATATCCTTTAGGAACAGGATATAATCCACTGAACCCACCAATACCAGGTACTTTCTCTTTTAATCGTGATACAAATGCATTACCTGCATCTATATCAACACCAGAGTCCTTATAGTTCATCTGTTTGATTGTTAGGTTTCATTGTTGCGACCAAATGGTCAACACACTCAGCATAATCACCATTAGTGTCAATGATGCATTGTTCTACGTCTTCTGCCGTGAACTCTTTGGTATCACACTCATGATACTCTTCAATACACTCTGATATGCATTCTTTATCGTTCGTATCACATGATACATGACATTCAGTGAGTTTATCGGTGCAGTCTTTTTCATTCATTTCCTATAAGTTCCTTCCATTCAGCGTACATGCGACCATACATCATGCCTTCATGACTCTTGATCGCCGATCCGTCCAATAGCTCCAATTCCCTCTTTGATAGTTTCCTTGTTGCTATACCCTTGTACTCTTTCTCCCAGTTTGGGATTTTTGCGATGTAATTCATTTGCTAATTGTCTCTCCAATTCAAATTCAAGTGTACATAGTGCATCATTTAGATAATGCTCAAATTCATTATCCTCAATTAGATCATGCAAGTGAGCAACATGCTCAAGTGCAAATACTAACTTGGTTTGGGTATTCATTCGCATATATCATCTAATGTATACAGCGATTTGAATTCAATATTATTCTCCTTCCATATACTATGATCATCCATCCTATCTACGATAGCTACAACTCTATTCACAACATATCCTGCGTCTCTAAGTGCATTAACTGCGATCATCGCACTCCCACCAGTTGTGGTGACATCTTCTAATACTGTTACTACTGCTCCTTTCTTTGGTTTGTTACCTTCAATTACTTCCTTTGTACCATATCCCTTGGGATTCTTCCGCACGATGAGTGCATCAATATGTCTGTTGCACTTATAATACGCTTTCTGTGCGATACCAATGACAAGTGGATCCGCACCTAGTGTTAATCCACCAACAGCAACGGAATTATCCTCAATATACTTGATCATCACGTGTGATAAGAGTGCGTTACCTTCACATGAGAGTGTGACAGGTTTACAATTGACATAATGTTCGCTCTCTTTTCCTGATGATAGAGTATACTGTCCTTTACGGTACGCTCTCTCCTTCAATAGTTGGAGTAGTGTATCTTTATGTTTGATATCCTCGTGGGGAACACTGAATTGTGTATCTACTTTCATGATTTGAGTTCCTCTACTGCTTTCTCAAGAGCATCTAAACGATCTTCGTTTCGCTGTTGAGTTTTACCAGTTGGTTTTGGATGTGCCATTGCTTCCAATGCTTCCAATCTCTCTTCTATGGTCATACTTTACGTTCCTCCCACAGATATACAAAGAAACATCCTAGGACTACCCAGAATGTGATTTCAAGTCCGATTCCATTCATTTTCTTTATGGTCTTGTTAGTCTGTAACGATATGATTCTAGCTTACTAACTAGAGTCTGATTGATTTCGCTCTGCTTTAAAGCTTTGAGGATCCGATCAATCTCGGATATAGTTAGATTCATGATTGGGTTGTGTAATCAATTTCTAAATCATATGTAGCATCATCGTAGATGTAACCATCTTCTTGTGCTTGTACCTCCATCTCTTCCATTAACTGATCGTTGTCCATGGTAGTAGTGACGTAGTTGGTACTAATTATAACACATACCCTACTCTTTATCAAGTGGTATGGTAAATTGATAACGTAATGTTTCAAACCCTTGCGAGTTCTTAGTATGAATGGTTTCACACTTAACATTAAGCACTTGTTCTAGTGCTTTAATCAATTGTTCTTTAGACATGTTATTTGGCATTAGATTTCTCTTTTAACCACCAGTAGTTCACATAACATTTATACTGGTGTGACTTAAGTTTATGTTTACGTATGTGATCTTTCATACGTTCATCACCATAGTGTTCATCAAACCATGCTAAGTTCAATCTGTCTTGTATCTCAGGCATTGGTTCAAATCTATATGGGTATTTGTGTACTCCCATATGAGGAAACAAATCCTTCTTACGTGACTGTACTATGGTTATCTTGGTCGATGTCTTTGCCTTCGCTTTGGGAGTTGTACCAGAAGTCGTCCCAGTCTTCTTGGGTTGCTTCGCTGATGTTTTCTTCTTTGAGGTAGCTTTTGATTGCTTGCTCTTTGTGTTCAAAGACGCTAAGTTCTTCTCCAACGCTGAGTTGGTTCGTGATGTCTTCTTTGTCATTTAATTTACGTGCATGTTCCATGAAATGCTAATCCTATCCTCCTTAGTATTATTCTTTGAGACACGATGTAATAGATGAGATGGAAAAATGAAACCACATCCTTCTACAGGATTTAACCACATAGAAGTGAATGCGACCATATTCTCTTTGATATCTGGTTTCATCGCATCTAATAGTTTAACCTGATTGAAGTAGTTTGGATTTTCAATCTCAAGTCTACCACAATCACCCTCAGGAACTTTCACATAAAATACAGCAGCAAGATCACAGCATGGATGACTATGCTTATGATTGAATGATCCTTCACTATTCACATTGAACCACACATTACCAATACTATAATTCATTTCCTCATTGAGGAATTGTGTCATAATACTATCAATAGTATTAAACAGAATCTTTGGTGTTGGTTGTTGTTTAGGTGACTGCCACCCACCTTCATTTGAATAGCTAACGGACTCAGTAGTGTCCATCATGCAGTAAATGTTCTCTACTACATGATCACGTTGTTCTTTGAATCCATCAACACCAAATTGAAGAATAGGAGAAGGAAATGCTGAAATACAATTAACTGTCATCAGTTAGTTTCCTCATCATGTTAATTTTATGCAAGAGAACCTCTGCTTCAGCATAATTACCATTGTTACTCTGATTCATGTACTCTAGTATCAATGCTTTCATAGAGTCATCAACCTTGTGTGAGGTCTCGGTAGAGTGCTTTGAGTTCATTGGCATCGAAGAATAAGGTTTCTTCATCATCTAGTTGGTTGGGATCTAACCATTCAAAATACTCATCAGCAAAGCATAGTGCATCATCAACACGCTCCTCTGCCATGAGGAATCTGAAACGTGATACTACCCACTCGTAAATGTCGTCACGTCTCTGGGAAATAAGTAGTGCTTCTTCGTTGTTCATTTTTTAAGAAGAGTAAGTTGATTAGAAAGATGATCGTAAGATACAAATTGTACGTCACGAGGCAGCATACGATTTAATGCTGCTGCAAAATCATTAGGAAACTTAGAGAATGCTCGCCAATAGCGTTGCACACCCTCATCATCCAGATCAGCACGTGGAGTGACTATAACAGTATATTCTCCTTCTTTGTAGCGATGGGAGAATGGTTCTACTAGAGTAGAAATGTATTCTGCTAATGGATTGGGTTTACTCATTTAACAAAGACCTCATGGTGGAATTCAGTGGTTAATTCTTGTGCCTGTACAAGGAGTTGGCACATATGTGCGATATACTCCAGTTCATCTTCTGCTAGATCTTCACTAAAATCATAGCTATTTTCCCAGTCAACAGTATTGTCATCAAAGACTGGAGCACCGAAAGCGACGTTGTTTTCGTCTAGTGCGTATGCGTTGCCATCAGCAACAAGGTAGAAATCGGGAATTGACATGAGAAGAAGAGTGTTGGTGACCTATGTAGTATAATTTATAAATGGTTGGTTGTCAACGCATATAAAGATATCCTCCTGCCCAGTCGCAACGTCCCAAGATGTCCTCACGACTAGCGGAATCTAGTAGTTGACCACGAACGTGCTTGGCAGGAGACTTCCAACCTGCAGGTTTATAGAGTTCACCTGTCTTCTTATCAACAAATGCATGGACACTACGCTGATTGTTCACCATGACGATCTTAAGGTATTTTCTACCTGATTCAATCACGAAATCATAATCAGGATTGCTCTTGATTTCCTCAATACGCTTGGTATTGAATTCTACAGAACCATCACCACTTACAATGTTACGCTCATAAGAACGTACACAACTATTAACATAATCGTTAATGAGTGCTTGGCAAAGTAATTGAGTGTACTTGTACACTTGTTCTTGGGAAGTAGCTAGTGAGTTGGTCATGTGTCCTTTGTTGATATACTTATTATAACAAGGATTAGTAACCGTGCATCCTCTGGTGTGGCAGTTTGTTTACTGTCACACGACTGGCAAGTTCATTCAAGAGTTCATCTACAGTGATCTCTAGTTCTGCTGCTTGCTTCTCCCAGTTGCCTGACATGGTTTCTATGAAGTTGTCTAATTCAGATGACATTGGTTTAAGAAATGCTGTGTAATTGGTGTTGGAGTTGATCATGTAATTGAACATCATCAATCTGATTACGTTTTGCGAGAGTCTCGCAAAGTTCGGGATCTACATCCCACATCATATCTATGATGAAATTGACCTGATTAACGGTCAGTTCCATAGAACGAGTTTCCATAACAAATAATGTTGAATGGTGTATGTACCTAATATACAGGAGAATCTGACCCCTGCAATAGGGTGTGTGACAGTTTATTAGCTGTCACTAAACAGAGGGATTACGTTTGTCTTTGCGTGTACCGTTCTGTTTATGTGCTCTTCCCACCGAACGGCATCGTCCAAATTGTAAAAGATCGCTTGTTGGCGGGACTTTCCCTTCTTTTGTTTCTTCATCCAAACGACAGCGTATTTCATGCCAAGAATTGCGGTATACTAGAATAGCAGCATAATGACGACCCCAACGTGAGTTTGCACTCGTAGGAAGAGGTTCATCTATGAAGCATATCGTTAGATAGTCTTCACATATAAAATTAATATAACCTTGTACATCATGCCATTGTACAGGTTGGAGTAATTCAAAATCACTCTTGTTCATCGAATAGCTTACGATCTTTGTTTTGTAGTTTTGGAAGTCTGAACATCTCTTTGAGATCATTCAGTTCATTCAGTTGTTTCTGCAGGTTATCAATCTGTGCCTGCAGAATCTGAAAGTTGTGATCGTTGTTGTTCTGAAGCATCAAAATGTTGTTGATCGCTTCCTTGAATTGCTCTTCGTTCATTGTGAATCAAATTAGTAAGTTGTCGTTCTAGTTCAACCTGAACCATAATGAGTTTGCTACCCATGTAACCATGATAGTCAATGTCATCTATCAATTTAGTTACATTATGTATCTGCTGTATTGATTGCAGAATTCTTTCTTTTTTGTCCATTAATATCTGGATGGATAATCTGGTGGTTTGTAGTTACTATCTAGTCCAAACTCTTGTTGATGTCTCACCTTAAGATATTCAAGGACTTCATCTCTCCACTCCATCAATTCATGATAACATTCTTGGTTGTGAGCACAACCACGTAAACGTGAATCAGGTTTATGGATTGATTCAGTAAAGATGGTCAATGCATCTCTACGCTTTTCATGTTTATTTGTCATGCTAGTTCCCATTCCTCTTTATTTACAGATTTTCCACAACTCTGACAAGAGAGTGCAGACCAACTGAAATGATATACTCTAGCATATTGAGAGCATTTAGGGCAAGTGATAACCTTACCATACTTTCCTGCTCTAGTGTAACGATTGACTGTTTTCATGGTATTAGGTTACCCTCCTCATCATACCAGTCATCAGTAACGTTCTCTAGTTCTACTCCTTCATCTTCGTCACATTGATCAATTGATCCAATGTCACAAACTGGTACTTCATGCTCATTATTAATCCTGTAGAATGGCATAATTTTTCCATGATGCTCAGGATGAGAGCAATATTGTACTGTATATTCTCTCTCACCAAGATACTTGATCTGATCCTCAGGGATAGAATGCTCCCTTAGGATAGCTTGTATCTGCATATGGGTGAGTTCATAGTGAGCAGGAACTTTCATTGTTTTTTGCGTATGAGATCATCCTACCACACCACCCCAAGGGTGTCAACTAATTGGGTAGACACTACAATAACTGTCCTAGCTTACTCGGATTTTTCTGGGACTTTGTTACCATAAGGCATAGCACCTGATGGGTTAATAACATAACATTCAATAAAATAATCCTGATCTTCTAGGTCAGTTGATAGTGGGAACCATTCATTTGCTATATCAACAGCACTAGTCTGACTATCAAATTCATAGAAGGTATATCTTTCAGAGAATATCTCTCCGATCTCATCTACAGGTAAGAAATCTTCATAGTATGTCTTTACTGTAGCTTTCTTGGTAGCATCTAATGCCATCCATGTGGATGTATCGATGACTAAGATATGCTTATTCTTTCCTTTAGCGAAATAATGAACCAATTCATATAATCGCTGTGCATTCATTGATACTAGCATTATACCTCTCCTGCTTCAATTCTAGAGATAAGGTCATCCAACCATGCTTGACCTTTCTCTTCTACAGTTTCTGAAGTTACCATTTCACCATCATTATAATTAGCACCATAATATGCCTTTCTTTCTTCCTCAGTTTCAAACTTGTATGGTGGTAAGTTTGCCTTAACTTGTGTTCTATAATTATCAATATCAATTCTACCAAACTTACCTTCACCCATACTATCTCTAGTAATAGTTGTTAATACTAGATACACACTCATTTTCTGAGCAAAGTATGATAGAGAGTTAGCTGATAGTTTCCAGAAATGATAGCTACTGTCAAGATAATCTTTATCATTACCCTGTTCACCATATAGTTCTAAAGCTTTGTCAGACATACCATCTGCTTTTCTTTTTATATACTCATCTGGTGTGATAGGGAAGATAACATCATATGCTGTCTCTGCTTCTTGTCCTTGTGCATTTGTTTTGGGATTGTCTCTAATCCATTTTCTATATGCCAACCACATTGCTTGCTTTTCAGCAGTTAATCCATTGTCTCCTAACTGTGTCCAGTCACAATCACCTAACAAGAACATTCTTACTAATAGAATCTTACTCCAACTAAGGATGTTTGCTTCTTCAATCTTTCTACGAACTGCCTGTTCATACTGTGCTTCTGTTACATCTTTGAACTCAAAGAATTGCTCTCTTAGCTTATCATACAGATTAGAAGGACTATATTCCTCAATACCAGTAGGATCAAACTCATATGATGTCCATTTACTAGTCTTTGTCTTATGGTCTCTTCTATACTTAGATCTTTGAATCAAATAAGTACCATCTTCACGATATACAAACAGCTCAAGTCTGTCCTTATCGGAATCCCATAAGGGTCTGATAATAGGTGAGATCTTTGTATCCCAAAAATCATCGTTTAATTGTTTTTGAACTCCTCGATAAGTAATGATCCTATCAAAAGCGTTAAAAACTAATTGTGCTGTGCTAGAAGACGCCATTAGTATATCAGTTCTTTATGTGTTATTTATCTTATAATGCCTTGATCAGGTACTTTGATCTATGGTACTTAGTGACCAATGGCAGTGTTTGTTGAACTTGTGCAGTTCCATTAACAGATACTGGAGTTGATGCTGACAGATTAAATGTACCATCTGTAAATCTAATATTTGATGCACCAGCATCAACTACTCTTTTTATAACATCAATACCATCATCAGGTCCACATGTTCCTTCATTACCAGGTAAAGTTGCATCCAACGTTGGAATGAATACTCTATCATTGTATGTGGCATATCTAACACCAAACTTTGAGATAGCCCAGTTATCATTTTCATCTCCTGCTGAAGGATCATCATTGTCACCAGAGTTATCAGGTCTTGTTTGTCTTAGAATCAGGTATACTCCATTAGCTCTTGCGTCACTGTTCTCATCTAAAGGAACAGAATAATTAACCCATCCAGATGCACTGATATTTCCTGCTTGTGCAATTGCTTGTAATGGTGTCTCTGATGTAGCTTCTATACTAGCTTTCCAAAAGAAAACCAAATCTTCTTCTGGTGTATCACCACCATTAGAACCATTACCTTTAATGATACTCATTGTGAGTTGATCCACATTTGTTAAATTAAGAGGACCAATTTGAAGGAATCTATTTCCTGAACCACTAAACCTAATCTTTCTATTTGATAGATTATTAGTATTAACATTATCAAGTGGGAAGTTAGAACCAGTTCCACCAACAACTTCAACACCATTAGAAGAAGAATGCCAAATAGCACCTAAAGTTCCACCATTAGGGTTACCAGAAATAAGATATCCTGGTTGAGGATAATCTGGTACATCCCAATACCTACCTGCAGGTTGAGAAATACCTACAACATTATCATCACCAGGTAATTGTCCAAAACATTGAATATGAATTCTACCACCTTCACCATTAGTACCATTACCTGCTCCACCAGCACCACCACCACCTACATTCACAGCGAATGCAGTTGTAATATCATCGTCAGTATTTTGTGGTTGAATATTAAATGATAGTCCAGCACCTGATCCACCACCACCTCCAGATGGATTATTACCATTCTCTTCGTAGTTTACAGTTAATGTAACATATCCAGTTCCAGTAGATCCAGCAGATTCAGAGGATGAAGTAACAAGAGAACTGTTGACAGCAGATCTACCAGCTTCACCACCAGATCCAGATCCAGTATTAACATGACCAGCACCAGCAGTACCGCCAGCACCACCGTTACCACCTCCAGAAGGGCCAGCACCACCGCCGCCGCCTCCTCCTCCACCAGAGGTACATCCTTTCGATCCACCACCATTACCACCACTAAATCCGATTGGATTGACACTAGCTAATCCTTGAGAAGGACCTAATCCAGCACCACCAGTCCAACATGGGTCAATTACACCACCTGGCGCAGAACCATTATTGTCTCCACCACCAGTACCGCCGCCACCGCCGCCACCGCCAGCACCAGCTATGGTAGTACCAGTTTGGTTTGATAATGATGTGGCACCACCGCCACCTCCACCAGATCCACCGTTACCCCATGCACCAGCACCTGATGGACCACCTTGAGCAGCACCTGAACCACCCTGAACTGCAGGTTCACTAACAGATCCTTCTTGTTGGTTAATACCTTGTTGTCCTTGTTGACCAATTGTCCAACTTAATGTTCCTGGATTTCCACCAATTTGACCAGTAACTCTTCTACCTGGAGATCCTGTACCACCAACTGTAGTACAACCTGCTTGACCATTTGGGGGACCATTACCACCTGCACCACCAGAAATATCAAAGTTTACGCTAACAATCTGATTTCCCTCTGATCCATTAAAACCTGGTGTGTTGTTAACATTGAAGCTACCACTAGCATTCCATGTATCAGTCCAACTATTAGTATTAACAAATTGAGTGAATCCACCATTACCACCAAATCCACGACCTCCAAATACATTACCAGCACCACCAACAGGTTGAGCACCATTACCAATTCCACCGTTCTGACCAGTATTTCCATTCTGAGAACTTTCAAATGAGAATCTTGGATCAGCAAATAATTGAGCAGGGATAGAGTATGTTCCTCCTTGTCCACCAAGTCCACCAGAATTTCCTGATCCACCACCAGCACCACCACCAGCAGTAATAGTATATGGTGCACCATCGACTGTTAATGTGAGTTGTGAATTTCCACCAGCATCTCCATTTCCAGTAGAGCCACCTCCACCTCCACCGCCGCCGCACATATCAATGACATACGATGTAATATTTTCTCCACCAGCATTAGCAGCAATGTTAGCTGTGCCACTGTCATATACGTTGTTAAATCTTTCTTCTCCTTCACCTGGTTGAATAACAATAATTTCCTTACCACCAATAACAGTATTATTATCAACAATCCAAACTCTTGGTGTAGGTGTTACAGGAAACTCTTGGAAATATCCAGTAGCAAGTCTTGCTGTACCAACTGAACTAGATCCAATCTTATCTGTTTCTGCTTTGAATACTGACGCACTAAAACCATCAGCAATAATTTCATATGCACCATTCAACTGATCTGCTGCACCAGAAATAGCAATATTTTGTCCAATAGCAAAATCATGAGAACCAGCAAATATAACTGTTAGTTGTGTTCCATTTGCAGATGCTGAAGTAAATGGAATAGCACCTGGTTCAGTAACTTTATAATTGTAACATCCATCCCATTCTCCTTGACCAACATTTTCAGTAAGACCAATCTTTGCAATACCAAAAGCATCATAAGCATTAGGTTGGAAATTTGATCCTACTGGATCATTCAAAGTACCACTCAGATTTTCACCTGAACCTCCATCATATTCACCAGTTGGGTTTGAACCAGTAACTTGACTATCAGAAGTTTGCTGCATCTCAAAAGTGACTGGTTGAGCAGCAGCAGTCCTAAAGTTTGCAGGAATATCAATATATCTATTTTTCCATACAGCATATGTTGAATCATATGCAGCAAACCCAGTTGTTCCATTAGCAATATTATATGTTCCAGTTGACTCCATTAATTCTACCCATGGAGTAGGAGCACCACTCTCAACATTTGGAGAACTAAATCTAATTCTTAAATTATCAGTAGTATCATTGACTCGCTCACCACCATTAGTATCATTACCACCTTTAGCTAAAACAAAGAATTTCCCATATCCTTCACAATCAAGATCTATAGAAGCTTCTCTTAGAGCTTGATGAGTAGCGAATGTAGTATTACCTGGTGTACCAAAAGCAAGATATTGCGAACCACTACCAGCACTAGTAAATCCTCCTGCTTCACCGAAACCAGTTCCCCAGTTAATTATAGCAGTTCCATTTAAAGTCCAAGTTAATGCTACATCATTTACATCATAAGTCTTATCATTAACATTATTAGTTTGTACTTTCTCACCAATACCTTCAACGTTTCCAATTGTTGCAGTCTTTGGACTTAATGGTCTATATCCTAACAAACCATGTGAGTGTCCTTTAGTTTCTGCCTGTGAGTTTGGAATAAAATTATCAATAAAACCACGAAATTTTATATATCCAGTTGTGAATTCATCAGCACCAGGATTATTAGCAAACGTTGTCTCATCTGGTTCACTATGAAGTAATTGATGTTGGTGTGTTGGTGGTCTTGAAAAGATATAATCTTGAATAGGACCAACTGTATACTTCTTCTCACCAATTAAGTATGGTGATATAAGTGTTTCAACAGCACTATATCCTGATGTTAATACATCACTAATTTGATAAAATTCAACAGGATCTTCAATAGTATCTGTACCAATATACCATTGTCCACCAACATCACCAACTTTAATAGCAGCTGAATCACCTACTAAAGCAGTTCCAGCACCATTTACACCTTCACCAAATCCAATTAACTTTCTTTCTCTATAATCTGGTACTCTAAACTTACCAATTACATATGGTAAATCTTTAATATTAAATGCTTTTCTAATTCTAATAGTTGGTTCAGTTGCTAAAGTATTAATAATTACATTCAAATTTCCTGCATTAGGATCAAAACCATCATCACCACCTTCAATTACAAAATTATCTGTAAATACAGGTGCTCTATTAAAATCTGGAATCAAACCACCACTACCAGCAGTGAAATCAATATGAGTTACTATTTCCTGAGTATCTGTTAAAATTCCTTTGATATGAAGTCTATATGTATGCTTTTCTCCTGATGGTGGTTGTGGTCCTGAATAACCATTGTTAACCCAATCAGGACTAGAACCTAATGAAGTCAGTTCTACACTATTTTGTACAAGTGTTGCTCCTGTAGGTATTGCTTGGTTAACAGTCAATCCAGTAACATTACTTGGAATATTTTGAATACGCCAATGTATAAATCCAGCCTGATTTGCAGGAGCAGCAAGAGCTAAATCTTCTAATACTAATTCATATGTGTCAATACTAAATCCTTGTGGCATACCAGATAGGTTTGCCCAAGAAATAGCTACAGTATCATTCTCTGCATTTGGATATTGTGTATATCCTGTTGGATAACCTGTTCCTGTTAAAGGATCAAATGTACCAGGATCAACTGCAGGAATTGTACCATAATTTACTATTGGTAATACAGGACCAGCATTAGTAGGGATTAAAGATGTTGATGTTAAAGTCCAAGTAACTGTTCCACCTGGAGTTGATCCTCCACCACCTGTGTTCTGAGGATCATAATTAAGAAGCATCCTATAAACGTGAGTTCCAGTAATAGCAGCATCAGCTTGATATGTCTCGGAATATTCTAATCTATATCCTTGACCCTCAACTACTTGTCCACCAGCAGTAGGATAATCACCAAGTTCATCAAACGTTAAAGTAGCATTGTTAGGAATTACCCTCTCATAGCTATTAGTTCCTGCTATTGGTCTTGCATAAATTTCTGCGAATACATTGGATCCAATAACAAATGTTCTGTATACTGTACCAGGATCTCCAGATGTATCTGATCTGATAGCATTATTTTGAATTAATTCACTGTTTAATGTGACATATCTATTACCAATCTTCTCATATAATAAAGGATAGTCTTTAATATCATACTGTGCTCCATCACAGTACATAAAATTACGGTAAGCAAAGTTTGGATCTTCACCAGCATTACCTTCACCAGTATTTGATCCACCAGTATCTGTTGAATAACTATCTACCAATACAGGTACAATAGATCCGATAGACATGTACGAACCTGATTTATCAGAATAAAAATTAGCGTAAGGATTCCTGTATTGTGCCATCAGATTTTAATTAGATACTCGGTTACAATAAATGGCTGTATGTATTTATCTGCCTTCGGTTCATTGTTTTTGGTGATAGTGATCTTAGATGTTAGTCCACTAATTGAGGGAGCAAATGCTGCTCTTGTTCTCATTTGATATGAATGTTCTTCCTCAGCATCAAAATCTATTCTATGTCTATGCATAGCATCAGAACCACGTTCACCTGTTGTAGTAGTAATGTTAGCTACACCAGCTGCCTGAGTTTGATAGTTCTCATCATCTAAAGTTGTGAATGGAAGGTTTGTATTATTATCACCATAAGTAGGACCATAGTTTGTTAACTGTGATGAGTTAATACTGTTACTACTTTGTCCTCCATATCCACCAATACAGAAACCTAAAAAGAGTATACAGTCACAGTTTTGATACAATTCTGGTTCATATGTAATGTTACCCATAGTAACATTATCTCCTACGCTATTTGTACCAGCATTACAATCATCTCCAAGACTACCTCTAAAATCAAAAGTTTCATTATTAATTTCTGGGCAATAATCTCCTCCTTCTGGCCATAAGCAAAGACTAGAAGATGTAAATCCTAAACAACCATTAAAACATGCACCCCAATACTGGTATCTAGTACCACTAGGAGGTCCCCCGATTCTTGTTTCATCTGGATATGGTGTTTTTCCATTTACAGCTAAGTTAGACCATTGATAGTAACATAATGGTTGTGCTGTATTTTCCCACCATTGACAAACATTCAATGATGACTTTGTTCTTACATGATTTTTTTGTCTAGAACTAAAGAAGTTTCCATTTCTATCCTTCTGTCTAGCTCTAAGTGTTTGTCCTCTATGCATATGTGGTTGAAATGCATTCTGTGGCACTTCAACACTAGATGTGTATACACCAGTATCAATTGTAAATCTTGGCTCTCCTCTCAAATCAATAGTTTGAGGGGGAATGTAAAATTCACCAGTATATGTTAATTCATAAGGACTTTCAATGTTTTGTACAACATCTAATCCGATACCAGATTTATAAACATCCTCATTATTTTGATCCTGAACAATAAGATCATTATATTGTCCAATATTAGCAGAGGTTGTAGCTCTGATATTTTTATTTCTTAAGTCTGGTAACTGAAATTGTGCGTCAGTAAGTGCCTGACCATCTTTTAAAAATTTAGTGGATAATCCAGTTCCTAAAACTGCAGCTAGTTCTGGATATTCTACGGCAAATAAAACTCTACCATCACATCTGAGATATCCTGCAGGAATTAATTCTTGATTAGTAGTACCTTTTGGATCATCTTCAACCAACTCAACGGGAAACGTAATAATCGATCCCGTCATCGTTCCATGCTTAGATTTTTCTTTATTATAAAATGCTGGCATCTTAGAAAGCTCTGATAATGTATAGCATAGTTAATGAAGGAGTGTTATTATTAATCTGAACACTCAATGCTGTGTCTACAGATAAGGGTGCAGTTGTACCCGTGGAAATATCATTTACCAAAATAGTAGATGGAATAGAAAGACTACCCCTTCCCATAGTTACTTCCATTGCATCATGATTATGTGACCTTAATTGGTCATCTGCCCACATTTCTGCATTATGATTTAAGGTAGTATTGTATGTATCTGTTACAGCTGTATTTATTGGTTGAGGCTCACCGCCAGCAGCATCATAACTAACATCATCAATGTTTGTTGCTGGCATTGCACTACCTCTATGATACTCTGGAGTATCAGTAGAGGAATAATAGTTTCTTCTATTATTGTAATATCCAGCAGGGGGGAATGCACCAGTATGAGATTGTGTTTGGATATTCTCCATCGCACGGTTGTCTTCTTGGTATGTTAACTGTGAATTAGCTGGAGATGCAGTCCAAGTTCTAAAGTTAATATAAGATCTCTGATCAATAGTTCTAGCAGTGTCTGGAATAGCAGGAACCAATTCCAATCCAGCATCAACAAACTGTCTAACACTACCATCAACCATAGTCATACCACCGTCATTTTCGTTATACCATGTAATATCTTTTTCACCTGGTCTAAATCTATGTGCTGTACTTTCATTATCCCTATGACCAATAGGAGAAATAGCAACATAATTTGGACTACTATCTTTTAATCCACTGCCAGGTAAGAATTCCATAATACCAAGACCAGAAGGAGTTGCAGACCAGAACTGATCAAAATCAGAATCACTAGCTGGTCTATGATTATGTTCTGGAGTATGTTCAACACCTAATTTTCTTGGAACAGTATATACTGTGTCAAAGTATATTGGATCATCCATTGTTATACCAGTAATTCTACCAGCTAATGAAGAAGATGGTTCCATAGTAAATGTGATATTTACATCAGAACTAAGAAGTGTTGGTGGTTGTACAGCATCAGGACCATTACGACCAATATACTGTCCAATATGTAAAAGATCAGTAGCAGGAATTCTAGATCCTTCAATATCAATTAATGATAATTGATTCAGATTTGGTAATCCAAACTGATCAACATGTCCGAGTGCAGGATCTTTATTATATGGAAAATCATTTACTAATCCGTAATTAACTCCTATCTCAAAATTAGAACCTGCTTCTGGAAATGGTCCATATTGATTTCCTACTGTTGCTGCTAATAAAGGATAATCAGCAGCATTTAATACAGCATTACTTAAACTGCATATAATCCAACCCTTAGGAACATCTTCAGCACGAGTTCCCCGACCAGTACCGCCCGTCCAAGGTATGATAGTACCTATTGGGGCGATCTTACTTGCTTTAACTCTGTTATAGAATGTCATTGATTAGACCTCTTTTAACCACCATCCTTGTACGGAGGAAGAAACGATGGTGCCTTGTGAATCTGTTCCTCCTAGGTAAATTAGAGTAAATCCAGCATTAGCTGTTTGTACTACCAATTCACCAGAATTATATGGAGTTGTACCACCCAATCCAATTGTAGTTCCACCAGAATCTCCTTGTACCTTAGTATTTGGAGTTAATGCTCTAACAATTAGCATTGTGTCGTAACCTAAATTACCACCAACTTCAACGAATCTTACTTCATCTCCTGTCTGTGGATTTTCAGGTAAGTAACAGATCAAGTTAGTCTGATTACTTACATTAGCAAAGTATGTAATGTTAGCTTCTAAGTTTAGATCAGCAGCATCAGATCCAGATGAAATATAACGTGCATGTCTACCACCAGTCTTGGTGTAGTAGTTAGTAATACCAAAAGCGTCAATAGAATTATCTCTATTGATAATGAAATCATCAGCACCATTGGTTCCTAAGTTATTTAACTGGAATTGTGGTGTCTTAGCTGGTGATTCACTTGCAGTACCTCTAATTTGTAATGAATTACTGATTTCTGCGTCACCGAAGATATCAACTCCAAATGTAACTTCATTTCCAACAGTTAGAACTTCTTCTGGACCGAAGGAAGAATAAAGTTTGATGTCACCTCTACCAATAACACCAGCATCAAAGTAGATAGAACCAGAGTGATCTGCGTGACCATCATCATTAACAACCCGTAAGATGTTAGTCTTACCAACAGAATCCTTAACAGTAATCGCACCACCATACATGGTGAAGTCCTTATTAAGGATTAGATCACCATTTCTGTGTGTAGTAGTACCATCTAAGATGGTCTCATCCATTGTAGGTTTATGAACCTTACCTGATAATCCACCATTTACATAGAAGATTTCATTAGAATCATTTACCTTATCATAGAAACGGAACCAGTTTAGATAATCAAACTTAGTTTGTGCAATTCTACCATTCTTAAGAATGACAGAACAGAAATCAACACCACTACGTTGTCTTGTTTCAATGTCAACTAGGTCAGATGTCTCAGGATGTCTAAGTATTCTCTGTACTGCTGTTGTAGTAGCTAGATAATCAGTTAATGCATTAGCGGTTGTTCCTTCTTGAGCTGGTAAACATCTTAGAACCTTACCTGCTACATCAACTGCAGCAACTTGCATAATCTCCCATTTAGGTTGAGTGCCACTATAAACACCACCATTTGCAATCAGAGATTGATCACCAACAGCAACTAGATCACCTTCAGCAAATCTACCAGTTCCTTCACCAATAGAGTCAACTGTTAGATAAACAGAACCAGCAATTGATCCAGTACCAGCATCTAAAGTTAGAATAGTATTAGGACCATTAGCATTGATAGACTGAGGATCAACCCAATAAGAGTAAACTCTAATATCAGATTCATTACCAGAATATCTTGAAGTTGTATTAGGAACAGTTTCAACCGTTGGAAGAACTCTAGAAACATCTAATCTTCTGTACTGATTACCAATTTCCATGGTAGCAGAACATGTATCGAAGTATAGAGTATTCTGATCATTACCATTTTGAATGATAAACTCTTCGTTCTTAACAACTGTGAAGCTAATGTTAGTTAATGCAGCAGTAAGAACAATTGGTTTAGTCAATAAGATTTGACTAGCATCAATCTCCTCAATTCTAGTATCACCAAACATTGTGGCATTAACACCACTAGTAAACCTGACAGTATCACCAACTCTAACCTTAGCAATGTCAGTGGAATTAACTCCAGTAATATATCTGGTTACAACATCATCAGTCACTGGTGTTATAGTACCAGTAATTGTTCCTCTATCAATAGTTCCACAACCACCCTTAAGGTTGAGTTGACCTTCCATGATAGTGTCACCACCAATGTAAGTGTCACCAGTTGTAGAATCAACAACGAATACATCACCAGCAGAACCTAAAGAACAATCCTTAGAAACTGTAAACTTCTGAACTTCAGCAGATAGTGGTGTAACAACCTTGATTACTTCACCAAAGTCATCGATACCATCACCAGATGGTGTACCATCATCACGACCAATAACAACATAGTCATTATTTGTTAAATTGCCACCAAACTCAGCAAGATATACATTATCTTGTGGTCCAGTATTATCAAGTGGTAGTTCTGTCCATGTAGCATCGAACTGAACGTTAACTTTCCATACGTTTGTTCTATCTGGATGATTATCAAGAATAGTAGTGAATGTACCAATAGGTTGACGCTTAACCTTAACATAGTAAGGTGCTACATTAATTCTTGATAATTCAACAATCTGTACAAGTTCAGGATGCTCAGTAGCACCATTAACAGGACTATCGATTAAGAGATAATCGTTAGTAGCAAAGTATGGATCACCATTAGATTTAACTGGTGAATTTAGAAGTGGTAGATAGAACTCATCACCAGTTAGAGCAACCAATGTCTGAGGTTCAACAACAGGTGTTCCACCAATATTGCTAATTTCCTGCTGGTATGCAGCACCACCCCAATCTCCACTACCTGCGGTATCAACTTCGTTGTATCCTTCATCAGTAGGAGCTAAAACAAGAACATTAAGAATATCAATATTCTTATTGAATAATGTTTGACTAATAACACCATCATCATGAGCATTGATTGCAGAACCAAGTTGTCCTCTTTCACCCACGAATGAGAAGGAAGCAACACCACCACATAATGTGATATTACTATCAAATTGTGCAGATGCAATAACTTTTAGTTGGTTATTGATTGTAGTTGTACCACCTTGACCTGCGATATTAATCTCAGATGCATTAGTTGCAAAGTTAAGGATTGAAGGACCACCAGTATTAGATAAGAAATCAACTTGTGATGCTTGTGACTTGAATGATACAATATCACCAATTCCTCTACGGAATCCTAGCCACATATCACCATCAACTCTAAGATTTCTAGTCTTAACTTTAGTGTAAGATAAATCTTCGTTAGTGTTGGTATATGCACCACCAATCTCTACCTTAGAGATCTCTGAAGTAAGAGTCTCAGGAACAGTACCTATAAAGATGTTACTGTGTAATGAAGCAGTACCAATATTGATGAAGTGATCACCAGTTACATTATTGAATAGGTTAACTGTCTGAGTAGCAGTTCTACTATTACCAATATTAATAAATTGTGCATCACCAGCAATATTGATTGTACCTTCAAATGTACTATCAGTTACAAGATTAAATGTACCTGTTGTCTGTGATGTTCTGATTTCAGCAGTTGTACCGTCATCACCATTGACTTCGATATCATGCTCAAAACGAGCATCATCAGTAAATCTAGATGTACCGTCAACAACGAATGCTCTATCAAGTTGAGAATTATCAACGTTAATACCAACACGACCACCGTTTGTAGTAGCTACACGGAAGACTGCTTCATCAGTTTCAGTAACACTATCACCACCAACTAAGAATGCATCATCAATAGCAGTCTTATCACGATCAGCATATAATTCATGTCCTAAGAAGTCGCCAGTTTTTCTACCACTGATGTATGCGTTACCAACAACATCGAGGTTTGCACGAGGAGTAGTTTCAATTGAACTAAATGCATTCTTATATGCATCCCTAGCAGCACGAACAATAGTGTTGATACCTAACTTGTAGTCACCAATAGTCTCTGTTTCAGTTCTAAGTGCCTCAGCACCAATGACTCCAAGTTCCTTAAAGTTAGAGTTAGAGAACTCAATAGTTGGTTCATCAGCACCTACTGCAGTTCCAGAAATAATACTCTCCCAAGGTTGTGTATCCTGTGGAATTAAATCAATAACTTGGAAATGACAGTAGTTATTAGCTGGATCAAATGCATCACCAGGTTTGTTGTATACTTGCCATGTTAGATTTAATCTAGGATCATAGTAGAAGTTCTTGATTCTAATCTGTGATGCAGATGTAATACCAAGATCAGTATTTGTTAGAGCAACACCAGTATTAAAGTCTCTGAAGGAGATCTTAACAACGTTTGTTCCATCAAACGAAATATTATCAAGTTGATTATTAGCAATCTGAGAGAAGTAGTTAGAATAAATCCATGCAAGAGATCCACTCTTACCAACTTCAGATCCCTTGAATAAAATATCGCCAGGTGCAGGAAGTACACCACCATAAGTGATGAACTGAGATACATCAATTCTAGTTCCACCTTGAGCAATCAATGGAGATTGATTAGGAGTAGCATTAGATGCAATACCAGAAACGGTATGAGTCTGCATCATATATCCTTGACCATTTGCTCTAGCATTGAATCCGAAGATAGCAGATTGAACTCTGTTCTTACTAATTCTAATATCGCCAGCAGTAGGAGGAGAGAATGCAGTTCTATCTAATTGCTCATCCTGTTCTAATTGTGTTACAGGATCAATAGATGTGACATTTGAACGAATGATTAATGCATCACGTTGTTGTGTTAAGTCAGCATCCTGAATTGCAATAGTAACTGGTGATTCAAATGTATTGACTAGCTCACCATCACCACCAACAACTGTAATATTCTGGTTGAATGTTACAGGAGTATCGAAGGTAGTAACTAGACCGCCTAGTGTATCATCCTCATCTCCATCATCTACAAGACGTGCAGAATCGATGAATGTTTCTTCACCAGTAATAGCATTGATTCTTCTGTTACCAATATACAAGTCACCTTGTGAGTTGATACCTGTGTAGAATACAATACCAGCATCTTGCTTCTTACTCTGTGCGTAGAAGTCCTCTTCAGGTGTTAATACAACTTCTTGTCTAGCTGGTAGACCAGTTGAGTAGTTACCTGGACCAAAACCAAGATATTCAAATGTGTGGTTACCTGCTCTTGCGATAGATGGTCGTCTAAGTTCAACATAGTATCTCTGATCTACGAGAACTGTGCTATCACCAGAAATAGAGATCCTACGATCTTCAGAACCAGATGTAGCATTACCATCTTTAGCTTGAATTGCGTTTACACCAGTGTAGGTATTAAACAAGAATGCAGGTTGTTCTGTAAGATCTGCAACCATTTCTCTGGTTGTTGATCCTTTAAAGTCGTTAACTGTAACTAAACCATGAGTATAGTTATCAGCAGCAGAATATGCTTGTGGTGGATCAATTAATCCAGCATAGTAATCTTTCTCTTCTTGTGATGTACCAGACTTCTTAAACCAGAGAGGATCATTTCTGTAGTTTAGAGGATATAGCTTACTGACTGGTTGAGAGAACTTAAACTTCTTGAAGTTATTGGTTACACCAGCACCAGTTGGGAATGGTGAGATATTACCACGTAGTGCAGTTAGATAGTAAATACCATCTTGCTGACCTGCGATACGTTTCTGTAGTGTCTCGTAACCGAAGATGTAGAATGTATCTTCGATAATTCCTGCATCCTCAACACTATCAACATAGTATTCAACACCAGCGTCATCTTGAATACGATCACCTGGTGTGATAGTATAAACGTTTGCGCCGTTTTGCTTGTAAAAATACTGCGGATTATTTTTTGCGATTTGCTGTTTTAGAGGAAGCGATTTGCCCATGTCCTGATCCTCAAGCATGTCAGCAAAAACATTACCTTGAGTAAATCTTGTGTTAGCATACTCACTGTACTCTAGATCACCACCACGAATATTCTTGATGATAATGTAATGATTACCATTTACAGTGTAATATGCATGAACGTTAGCTAAACCAGAAGAATTACCAGCAAAACTAATAGCATTAGGAGATCCTGAAGTATTATCTACCTTACTGGTTACAAAGTTACCACCCTGAGGAGAAGTAATCTTAACTGTGGTAAATGTCTCATTTCTCAATCCAGGGAAGTTTCTAGTATCAACAGCATGGTCATATAGATTCAACTCAAGATACTTGATATTAGGATCTAGAACATCTTCTACATAACGACCAGATTGAATAGTTGCCTGAATACCAGAGCTAAATCTTGCGAATGCTCTATACTCAATACCTGCTCCAGTTTGATCTTTCTTAAATGGATCATATTGTGCATCTACATTAAGAGTATTAGTCTTAAAGTCATCTGCATCGTATCCAATATATTCTCCTGCTTGTACTGGGTTCTCGAAACGAGCACCATATACTGTACCAACAACAGGTTTTAATAGAACCTTCTGAGGTACTAGCTTACGTGTGTCATCAGTCCTTGTCTTAAGAACAAATCCATTGAT